>Ga0153916_10000064_pt1 | contig 58978 bp, 80 predicted proteins | sample Opewatmetagenome_FD_109642 | JGI IMG/M metagenome (GOLD analysis project Ga0153916, IMG submission 109642) | Freshwater wetland microbial communities from Ohio, USA - Open water 3 Core 3 Depth 4 metaG | ecosystem: Environmental > Aquatic > Freshwater > Wetlands | place: USA: Ohio, Lake Erie...
GTGTGTGTGTGTGTGTGTGTGTGTGTGTGTGTGTGTGTGTGTCAACCTGTAAAGCGCTTGCCGACGTGCGTACCTACTGTCCATCCGTCGCACCATCGCATCCTGGTGTTGAGAGGTACAGGATGCTCTCGCAGGATCACCGGCAACGAAACTTGATCCCGGGTACTCCATCTGGTTACGTCATGCCACCATGAGCAACAGGCACTGGCAACAGCGTCTGTATGCCGCCGTACAAGCACTGTAGAGGCGTACAGACCAGCGCCGGTAGGGTACCCTAGGCTCTGATAGTACGCAGCTTGTAGGGCCATTACAGCTGGATTGTGCATGCCCGTCTCGCCGCAGTAGGCAGCTTCGTCATAAAGACAATTGCGCCATGGATGTGGTATCAGTGTCCAGTCATCATTACCCAGTGCCGATATACAGCGTCCTAGGAAGCTAGGATTAGTCACCGTCACGGAGGCGTCAATCCAAATAGAGACATCCGCATCCGGACATGCATCCAATGGGGAGAGTTTCCACCATTTGGCACGTAGCATATCATTTGCAACACCAGGCATTGGTATGTGATAAACTTCCCAACCTGGATATTCCATATCAGTATCCGTAAACAGCAGTTTACGCAACTGGACACCAGAAGGTACACGTACCTTCACACGATCTACAGTGGGTACATTGTCATACCCACCGTAGAGAGCACTATAGATTACTACCTTAAGCACTACTTGTCCCAGATGTATCTGCCTTTGTAGGCATCAACCGTATCCATCAATTTTGACCAGTCCATCTTGGGATGCCAATCAAGATGCTGCCATCCCAATTTTTCCTTGGCATAGACCTGATCCGCCACTTCGCCCGGACGCATAGGTAGGAACTCGATACCAGCCTTGTTACCGGTGTAGTCATTGATAGCATTTGCGACATCCAGTACAGACGTGCAGATACCAGTTCCGGCATCAAACGTCTCATCATTGGTATAGTTAATTGCATCCATAACCATATGGGCAATGTCATCCGCATGAATCAGATCAACCCCCTGGGTACCGTCACCCCAGACAGGTAGCGGTAGTCCCTGCCATGCCCGCGAGGCGAACGTCGGGATGATCTTCTGGGGATGTCCCTTACCCACTGCCTGACCAGGACCGTACGCGTGATATGCGCGAACCGTAGAGGTTCGGAGTCCTTTAGCGTTGTGGTATGCAGAGATCAGCCTACGTGCACATTCTTTGGTTGCTGCGTAGATGCTGGGGAATCCGGTTGGCATATGGATAGTGATCAGATGAATGCCATTCTCCGCACAGTATTTGATGATCTGATGTGCACAAACAACGTTTGTGTGTACAGCCTCATCCGCAACATCAAACAATTCGCCGGTACCGAGCATACCAGCACAATGAATAACTGTTTTGCATTGTGCAAGTGAATCCAGGTTGTCACTACAAATATTGACACCATTACGTACATCTAACTGTACGATGCCAAATCCCCTGGATTTTGCAACTTGCACAATAGCGGAACCAATGAAACCACGTCCACCAGTGACACCGATCATAAGTACATTCTCCTTGCTGGATTAGATTGGTAAAAATACCTTATGGTCTGTATGACCCCAACCAGTTGCCCATTTCAGATTTGTATTCCATTTAAGATCTGAATTACGGATGACAACTGGTAGTGACACCTGATCCTGATGACTCCATCGCGTGCATTCGAACCACCAGTCACAGCACACAGCGGCTACCTCGTCCGTGTGTCTGCGTACGTTGGTGGTGGACGCGAACAGTCCCCACCGTTCGGGATGTCCAAGGTGACGGTAGTGTTCTGACTGAAGCCGCATCGCGTCTGGGTACGCACGTCCTACCTTTGCGGTGAATGTTGCCTCGGCGTACACGCAGTCACGCTCTGCGTGGCGCATCAATGACCAGTCATCGCTACCTATGCAGTCCAGGCAGTACTGAAGGTAATTGGGGTTTGTCACCGTGACAGCAGCATCGACCCAGCATGAGATGTCAGTATCCGGGCATGCATCAAACGGATTGAGTTTCCACCATTTGGCTTTCATATTATTGGTCAAACTACCTGCCATTGGCACGTATCTGACTTTCCATCCAGGTACTGTAAGATTTGGTGTATCTGTATAGAAAATTGACTGTACCTCAACATTTGGTCCTAAATTAGTATTAATACGCAATGGTTTTGGTACGTCATAATCACCATACATTGCGGTATATATAGCTAATTTAGTCACTTTGGTGTACCTCGCCAAATGATGTCGCAATCCCCACCTGTACGAAGTTCTAGCGTTTTCCAGGGAAGAATACCATAATCCGCATGTGCACCAAATGTTCCATCAAAATAATGAAATGACTCAATCACCCAGAATGATACGTGTGTTGGATCTGCAAACGCGTGCCAAGTGTTAGTCGGCATCACCCGAGGGACAATCACATGGAATACGCCACTAGATCTCAGAACACGGTGCACCTCATTGAACACGAAAATGCGGTCTTCACCCGCACATACATGTTCCATGACATGACTGGCCCGGACCGCGTCTACACTCTTATCCGCTGCTGGTATCCCATCTTCTACACGGCGTTTCCAGACACCCTGTCCATGTACTGGATCCAGGTTGATATGCCCAGGGGCGGGAATAGTTCCACCACCGATGTCAATCATCAGCACGGGAGGGATCCCCATTTCGCGAGAAACGTTTCCCGGTCTAAACCGGCTTGACGTGAGAGTACTTCACTGCCAACAGTACTTTCATTCGGGTGCGTATGTGTTACGGGGAACCCCGGTACGATCACAGTTCCGCCAAGCACCCTGGATTGCCAGTCAATGTCGTCATCTCCATACCACCAACACAATGTTTCGTCAGCGCGCACACCTGCCTCGCCACGTAGCATGAATGCGTAGCCACAGAGGCGATGGTAAAGGTTTACAGGTCCAGGAGCACAGTGTGTCAGAGGATGCTTACGACGTTTCGTAATATCTGTAGATGCTGCTACGGCACACGTGTCATCCATTGCCTGGACACATGCGTCAAACCATCCTTGAGGGACGGTGCAATCGTCATTGACGACTGCCGTGTCCCATTCGATGAAGTCATTCGACCTAGCGTGTGCCGAACACGCATCTAGACCTATATTCCATAGTTTACTAAGGTTCGGCGGATCCATTGGTTCATAAATGTATAATACTTTATCTTCTGGATATTCAGGCCATACTACGGAATTACTTGGGTCATTGATCACAACTACGATAAAATCTGTCTGAGGAAGTAGTGCATCTATAGCCAGTTGTAGCTCACTCGCACGACTTCTAGACGGTATAGTCGCATATCTTCCTGCACGCATTGATTCAGCATATCTTAAGATTTCTATTTTACCAACAGGTGATATGGCGTGTAATGTAGGCTGTATGATTGAACGACTGTTGACCCTACGCGAAGTTGCACACCTATTCGGCGTGCGTACTGTGACGATCAGTGAATGGGCAAAATCTGGGAAGTTACCATACATAATTTTGCCCACAAATGACCAAAAACGGTTCAAAGAGTCAGAAATCAGACAACTGTACGAGGGAAGATGGGACAATCAACCGCTAGACTACAAGTAGATTGTCAACACGTTTGACAATCAATGATCAAAGTGTTATGCTCCACGAATGGACATCGACTTTTCCAGAAGACCAGGATTCCCTGTGGATCCTAAACGACATGATCAACTGGCGGAAACCGTAGCAGATTTGGCACTCACCTGCAACATCATCCAAGGAATGGTTGCGTGTCGCAATGCTGCCATTGAGACACTGTATGTACGTCACGGGCTGACAGCGGCAGCTATTGGTAGGATCGCAGGGTTGTCCAGGGAAAGAATAGGACAACTTACTCGGCATCTAAACCGTCCCACATCAGAGGAGTCATAACATGTGTGAGTACGAAGAAGAAGATCTGCCAAGCGCAGCTGACATCGCGCTAGAAGACCAAATCAGAGCTGCAATACGAGAGGTGAGCAGTGTTCTTGCCAATTCGGCGTCAGCAGGGACTGCTGAATTCATTGAAGACCAGATGCCATTGTCACTCAAGAAGTGGCTGGATAGTGCTGTGAATGAGTTTCAGCGTGAGGTGTTCTCTCACGCTGAAAACGACACACTTATATCGTGTGCTCACGTAGCTGAAGGACCAACACCAATGTTCAGCGCTCTCAGATATCCGAGAGTGTTCATGTGTCCGTCATGCGCTGAACTAATAAGCAACCTGGTAGAACGTTCGTCAAAGTGTGATTGTTGTGGATACACAAGAACTTCGCACTACACAGAGGTAAACACCATCATAGTCCAGGTATTTAGTGCTATGGTAGCAGTCAGGTTGTGCATACACTGTCTAAAGGCAGGACCGTTAACGTGATTGACTTAAACTTCGTATTACCATCATTTCCACATGATTTACCATCTAAGATCACCTCTGAGCTGTTGACACTTGAACAGTTGAACGCTGCGAATCTGGCGCTTTCTCGTATCCATGAATGTGAAGATTTGACCTGTCTAGGAGGTCTCGCCGGAACAGGCAAAACGACCGTATTGTCCGAATTTATCAGACATTTTGATCCAGTTTCGTATGCACTATGTGCGTTCACAGGAAAGGCAGTTTCCGTACTACAGCGGAAGTTGGATGCTGCTGATGTATGTACTACACGTATCATTGAGCGTTTCGGAAAGGAAAAGGAAGAAAGTACAGTAAGTACCATTCACTCGCTAATCTACTTGCGGCGAGAGACTGTAACGTGTAAGCGCTCTGGTAGAGCACACACGATCACGTACGGCAGAGGGATGCCCGCCATAGGAGAAGAATTCCCCTCCGGTGGTTTTTGTCAGCCATGCCTAGACGCAGGCGAACAAGCATATTGCGTAACAGAGACTGATGTGGAGTGGATTCGGCGTCAAAAATTGTGGGAAGGACTACAGGTCATCATCATTGATGAGGCATCAATGGTGTCTCGTGAGATGTTTGATCACCTATCCAGGTATGGGGTCCCGATCCTGGCAGTAGGAGATCATGGCCAGTTGCCACCAGTGTCCAGTAGGCGAGACTCATTCAATCTCATGGCAGAAGCTGGTCTTCACGCAAAGTTGGAGACCATTCATCGTCAAGCAGCCGGATCCCCGATCACCATGTTGGCTCACAAGATCCGAAATGAAGGATCTATGTCTGTCACTGTAGGTAACTACAGTACAGCGTCATCACGGGTACTCAAAGTGAGTCAGCACAGAATGCCTAAACTGGACTGGAAGTCTGCCATGGATCCAGAGAACCGAATGGTTGTCCTGTGCGGAAGAAATGCCACTCGGGTACGTATCAACAGGCAGACCAGGGAACAACTGGGGTACTCGGAACTTCCCCAGAAGGGGGATCGTGTCGTTTGCCTACGTAATTGCAGACAAGCGTTCAACGGTCAACAGGGAACGATCGTAGAGGTACGATCGATCTCATCTACGTCTACTGATACTGGTAGTCAGGTACTCACGTTTAATGTGGCACTTGACGACATGCCAGAGGAGATCCTAACTGGGTTACGCGCTCCTATCTCTCAGTTCAACCGCCCGACTACACTTACGCAGGACGAGCTACGACAGATGCGGGTAGGCGGAGTGACCATCTGGGACTATGCATACTGCATGACAGTGCACAAATTCCAGGGTAGCGAGGTGCCTCGCGTAGTGGTAATGGAGGAACGACTTCCGGGATCACAAAAAGATCATGATCGTTGGCTATATACTGCTGTCACCAGGTCATCGAGAGATTTACTAATCATCAGTTAAGGAACACAAATGAAAATCGTAATCAGAGACGCAGACGGTACTACCATCACCCTGGACACAGGGAATCAGACAGTGACGCTAGAAGCACTGGTTAGAGCGTCATTGGACGTTTGGTATCAGGCATTCGAGCCTAGAGGACCAAAGAGTGCAGCACCTAACGTCATCGTCTCTGACAATGACGCAACTACGATCCTTCCGACGTATCATCCTTAGAGGAGCACATATGCCTGTTATTAGTGGCGAACACGTAATCACGGACAACGGTAGTGAGGTTTATGTAACTGGTGACCTCCTGGCCTATGTGAGTGGGAAAGGGACCCGTCATCGTGCGAATCATGATGTATCGGGTGTAATGTGCAATATGTGTAGTTGGTTGGAAATTAAGATTTTCCGACTCTCCAAGAATGACCCTCGATATGTAGAGGGTAGCGATCGCACATGGCTAGTCTGGTCCTGTAGCATGAAAGATCCTGAACGATTCCATATAATCCCAAGAACGTTCATAGACGTCACAGATGCGCACTACATGGTTTACGAAATACTGGCGAAAAGCCTGGATAACACGTTAGGCAGTGTAGCGCGAAAAGTGTTAGCTACAGCTGCCAGTTTTGATGACATCCTGGCCGACGTGTACGCGGACAAAGCATGAGCCAGTGGTTGGATGAAGAATTGCATATTGATGTGACACATTGTCCAGTGTGTCACAGAATGCCAAATAAGATAGTGAATACTATAATTCACATTAACAGACGTGATACTCGTACTCCACATGATCTACTGATTTGTGGAGACAGAGTAGATAGGACGGAATATCATCTGGTGTTCCGTGCATCAGAGATACCTACATGGGTACGCTGTGAGAGGACGCATTGATGGCGACAAGAACACCCAGCAAACCAGCTAGTAAACCGACACAAGAAACGTTCAATCAGCATCGTCCCAATGGGAAGAAGTGGTCTAGGCATCACAGTATGCTTCCTGTGCACCCTGGGCACAACACAACTGGACGAACCAAGCCGTCCGGACACAGCGTTGCAGGATACGGAATGCATCACCCTAAGGTGTCACCTGTTGACCATGTAGTCTTGTTTCAGGTAGTTCTGTTTCAGGAAGAGGAAGCAGCGAAACGTCACATCAAGCGTAGTCAGCGTGCCAAAGCGCGCTCAGATGCCCGTAAAGCAATGACCAGAAAGCGTTCTCATTGACATCTAGTAGATGAGCAATCCAGGGGGTAATTACCCCCTGGATTACTCAAGGGAGAATCATGAAATCAGATATCAGCATTCTAAGCATTCTCGACAAAATCACCTACTATCTGACACTCAACCCTAAAGTAACAGCCTGTAGCATAATCACCATTTGTGGTGTTTATGTATTACGTAAGGCATTGTCCAATAACATGATTAAAATACTATTCTTTGTGTTTGTTACAGCTGGTATGACGTATGCTTGCACAACTGGTATCCAGGGGGGATGACATGTCCATGTCCAGGTGGATAGCGGCGCTTGTAGCGCTATGGAGACAACTAACGTGGCCTAACGCGTATCGGCCACACGGGTACGTAGCCAGACACTTCGAAGGCAACCACTACCTAGAGGTACTCACCCTGGCTAGAGCACCAGGATCAGCACCATGCGTGACGACACCGCTTGAAAGAAGTCTGTCAGCTATCAATAGTGCACACGAGCTAGGCGTACACATCTAATATTTGCGGAAAAGGTATACAATGCTCATCGTAATTGAAGGAAGTCCAGCAACGGGAAAGTCATATCTGTCATGCATTATGCATGACAGAATCCGTCGATGTGGAGGTGGAGACACTACTATTCTCGCTCCGAAAATGGACGAGGATGTAGATCCGATCAAGGAATTAATCGTTCCTCTACTGGACTACAGACCAGGCACAGGTCATAACATCATATGTGATAGCTGGCACTGGTCAGCAGCTGCACAGGAACACATAACGCCAGGTGAGCGCCTGTACATAGACATGGTACTACAGTCACGCGGAGGATTGATCATCCACGTAGACACTCCAACTGATGTATTGTTTAGAAGAACTAAGAAGTTCGATATCAATGCCCTAAGGATATGGAAATCATTATACAATGATATAGAAGCAGTATCGCCAATGAACGTCGTCAATTGGAGCACTGTACGTGTAGATGTGGATTCATTGATTGGAATTGCAAGAAGACAAGACACCCAAGCAGCAAGGTTGTCAAAGTACGTGACGTACGTGGGACCAACTAATCCAGATGTAGTTATTTGTGGCCCGTCACGATCACGGACACTGTGCCGCGACTATAGCGACGATGTGTGCGCAGCTATCCCGGCGTTCGTGCCGGTACGACGTACAACTAATGCACGTCTACTAGAGTATTTGGCTAGTCCTAATGTGCGACGTAACATATTGCAAGACTACCTGGCATTTCCCACTATTGGGATAATAAGTACAAATGATGTAGATGACGTCAGAGATATGTATACACAGATGTTCTATCCCAATATGCTAGCATTGGGAACAGAATCACATAAGTCACTAACTAGTGCTCGTATATCTCACGGAGCGATGAAGCATCTAGGTAAACTGTCCGGACTCACGGCAGTGACAGCACCCAGATATATCAAGCAACTAATAAACAGTGCACATGATATGACTAATCATCTAGATTGGCAATAAATGTCTTTACAAAGGATTCAGCTGCACGTAATAGACAGTTGGGAAGAAGCTTGTAAATTCATCTCCTGGGCAGCAACACGGGATGCCCAGGGGAGTGTAGGAGTCGACACAGAGACGACAGGATTGAACAGGCAAACAGACCGGCCACGGACGATCCAGGTGGGGGGAAGAGAGCACGGATGGTGCATTCCTGTAGAAGGACCTAACGGGTTTACGGGAATTTTCTCAGAATTCGTACGTTCATACACAGGACAATACATCATGCACAATGCAGTGATTGATAGGCTGATGCTTGAAAAGATAGGCATCAGGCTGCCAAAGCATCGCATTGGTGATACACGCGTAATGTCTCATATCTTGGAGCCTGACAAGCACACAGCACTAAAAGAACAGGCCGCTAGGCATGTAGACAAGGGAGCAGCAGAAGCCAGTCATCGCCTGGACAAGGCACTGGGAACCGGTGAAGACGGTTACACATGGGCAACCATCCCATTGGATTTCGGGCCATATTGGCAATATGCAGGTTTGGATACCATCCTTACCATACATCTGTATGACCACCACTGGCCACTGGTCCAGGGTGAAGCACCTAAGTCGTATGATCTAGAGATGGCTGCACAGTGGATCACGGCAGCCATGACTGTTAAAGGCGCACGTGTAGACGTGCCATACGCACGTAAGGCAAAGGATGAACTAGCTGAGATTGTTACAAGTCTCAGATATGAGATCGAATCAGACTACGACTTCAGTCCAGGCAGCAACAAGAAGATCATTGCATATCTGCAAAGTGATGGAATCAACTTTGAAAAGAAGACCAAAGGTGGGGCGTTATCACTGGACGCTGAAGTACTGGCGTCTATCGACCACCCATTAGCAAATCAGGTTTTGCGCTATCGTAAGGCACAAAAGCTGGTGTCCACATATCTAGAGCACTTCTGCACAGAAACAGATGCTGATAGTCGAATCCATCCAACCATCAATAATCTTGGCGCTAGGACAGGACGTATGTCCATGTCTAAGCCAAATATGCAAAACTTACCCAGGGTGTCAGAGGGTGACTCCGACTCTCTGTACGTGCGTAACTCAATAGTCTCCTCTCCCGGACACACGTTGGTCCTCTGTGATTTCTCTCAGATTGAGATGCGCATATTGGCGTCATACTCCAAGTGCGCACAAATGATCAACGCATTTAAGAGTCCAGAGGACTTCTTCGTTACTTTAGCACAACAGATATTTAAGGATAGTGCAATTGACAAAGGTGATAGTCGCAGACGTCTAGTCAAGAACGGATGCTACGCCCGGATATATGGTGCCGGACCTGGGAAGTTCGCTCGCACCGCGCGCGTAACAGCGCAAGCATCACACGACTTTTTTAGTCGGTTCAACCTGTATTATCCAGAAGTAGACAAGTTTGTCAGAGCGATCGAATCTACCGCGTGGAAACGTTTCAGATCAGAGAAGCAAGCGTATGCCAGATCTCTGATAACCAGACGTAGATTTGTGGCTGATCCAGGTAGGATCTATGCACTACTCAACTACCTGATCCAGGGATGTGCAGCTGAAATTCTCAAGCTTAAACTGGTAGAGCTTGACGCAATTGGGCTTGGAAAGTACATGATTCTACCTGTTCATGATGAAATTATCATGGATGTTCCGGATGATGAGGTTTCGAGTGTCATAGATAGTCTGCATGATATTATGCATGATGATAGCATTTTAGACGTCCCTATCACTGCTACCGTAGCTACTGGTCGCAGGTGGGGAACCAAGAGTGAGATAGCCTGGTAAGTATGACACATTTGCGTATTCTTGGCATTGATCCTGGAAAGTGCACAGGATTAGCGTTGATCACAGAGAGTGGATTCAGAGCATGGCAAGTAACGGATCGCATAGTTCCGGCGATCCTGGAAGTCATCCGAGAAAATGTTCCATGTCACATAGCATGTGAACGTTTCGTGCATGGAATGCGCAGTGTCAGGAATACATCACAAAACAGTGCTGCTATAGTCGTAAACGCGTTGTCCGTACAGTGTGAAGCGCTCGGGATCCCATTCGAGCGTCAGGCTGCCGGAGAAGCCAAGCTACTGTCAAACAACTTGTTGCAACGTGTCGGCTTGTACACTGTGCACAAAGAGCACGCTAATGACGCGGCTAAGCATGCGCTATTCTATCTACTCAAACATTACCCAACAGAATACCATAATATGATAACAACTGGACATCTGTACCCAGAAGAGTCAAATGATCCAAAGGAATCAAATGCCTAATGCAGACATTAAAGATGGAAAGATCATAGTCACAGCGTCTTGGCAAGAAAAAGACCTCCTGGTAACTGTACCTGGATCTAGGTACCACAAACTGTCCAACAGATGGGAGTTTCCCCTATCCTGGGCAACTTGCATGACGTTGCGTGGAGTGTTTGGTAAGTCTCTTATCATATCTAGAGAACTCAATGAATGGGCAAAACAGGAACTAGCAGTACGTGTAACACCATCCGAAACACTCAGAGACTGCGTAGACGGTGGACCAAATGCTGTTAGTGGTTTGTATCCGTTTCAGTCATCTTGTGTAGAATTTGGGAAGGTTGCAAGTGACTTCCTACTATGTGATGAAATGGGTCTAGGAAAAACCATCCAGATTTTATCATTACTTCGAGTCATACATTCTGAAAAACAGGATGTATTACCAGCTATTGTCATATGCCCGAATTCCGTTAAGGAATCCTGGAATCAGGAATCCAGGAAGTGGTTTCCCGCAGCATCCATCTACGTAGTTTCAGGAACAGCTGCCAAACGCACCAAGACGCTCACAGAGGCGTCTAAAGACCCAACTGCACTGGTAGTCATCAACACAGAATCTGTGCGTCTCTACAGTCGTCTGGCGCCGTACGGCAGCATCAAGTTGTCACGATGCCGAGAGTGTGATCCAAGGGTAGGGGAAGAGATCAAGTCTTCCCGATGTGACGTACACCCTAAGATCCTCAACAGTATTCAGTTCAGATCAGTCATTGTAGATGAAATCCATCGTTGTAAAGATCCACACTCAAAGCAAACCCGGGCTGTATGGAATGTGGCACATCAACCGTCAGTGCAACGTCGCATTGGGATGACCGGCACTCCTATTGCCAATCACCCAGGGGAACTCTGGAGTGTGATGCATGCAATTAGCCCGGAAGAGTACCCGTCCCGGTTGAAGTTCATAGACCGGTACTGCCAACTGGCGTACAACCCGTACGCAGGGATGGACATCGTTGGACTCAAACCAGATACCGTTGAAGAATTCCGTAAATTCTTCAATCCGCGGTTCCGTAGAATTTTGAAATCACGAGTACTTCCGCAATTGCCAAAGAAGGTACGTAGTTACCACTTCGTAGACATGTCACCAAAGCAAACTAAAGCATACAAAGAGATATCAGACATTTTACAAACTGAATTACCAGATGGCTCACTACTATCTACTCCTGGACATCTAGAGCGCAGACTGCGTCTACTTCAACTGGCGCAAGCAAACGTGGAAATTGACAAACACGATTCGTGTGACTGGCAAGATTGGACTGTCAATCTGGTTGAACCATGTCCAAAGCTGGATGCGTTAGAGCTGATCATAGAATCTCTCGCTAGTGCACCGTTCGTAGTGTGCGCTCAGTCCAGACAACTGATAGACCTAGCTGCCACCCGTCTCACTACCATTGGACTTCCCTATGGAATGATTGTTGGGGACATGCGAGAGGCACATCGTAACCAAGCTCTGGAGGACTTCCAGTCCGGCAAAACGCAGTGTCTGCTGTTCACCATACAGGCTGGTGGTACGGGCCTCACCATGACCAGAGCCGGCACCATGGTGAGGCTCATGCGCTCAGACAGCATGGTGAACAACCTGCAAGTTGAGGATAGGATCCACCGTATTGGATCAGAACAGCATGAAAGTGTACATATAATTGATGTCGTCACTCGTAATACTGTTGAAGATGAGCAAATAGGAAATTTACAAAAGAAGATGGAAAGACTAGACCAAATTACCCAGGATAACTCACGAACTGACATGCTTGATGCTGAGTACCAACAAATAATTACTTCTACGCTCATTTAGGAGCATAGTTATGTTTGAAGTGATGTTACCAAAAGATGACAAAGGAATTCGGGAGATCTCGAACTCAGAGATCCAGACATTCAAGCAATGTAGACGAAAGTGGTGGTTGAAGTACTCCAGAGGTCTACGGCGTAGAGATGAACTACCAATCTCTGCGATGGCTACAGGTACCCGGATACATTCCGCACTAGAGCACTATTACCAGTCAGAGTGTGACGTCAACATGCTGATGACTGGGCTTGAACTAGCCATTGAGCAAGACAAAAATCGCATCGTAGAGATGCTTGGAGGCGGATTCCTTCTAGATGCGGCACTCAAGACGTTTGTGAAAGCTGCCAACCTTGAACGCGCCATGGTTCAGGGCTACAGTGAATGGATCCAGGAGACGGGAGCTGATTCTACTATTGAAGTGATTGGGACCGAACTTAAACTATCATACCCGTGCGTAATGAATTTTGGAAAGATACATTTGATCGGTAAAATAGATATTCTTGTTAAAGACTACAGAGATGGGAGAGTATACATAATAGACACAAAAACTTGCGCATCTTTTGAGCAGTTCACGAAGACTGCCCACATATCAGAACAACCAAAATTCTACCAATACCTAGCACAACATACATTACCAGACGAACAACATGCGTCTGGTGCAATTTTCAATTTACTGAAGAAAGTAGGCAGAACCGCAAGAGCTAAGCCACCGTTTTATATGAGACATACAGTACATAATAATCCGCAAACTATCTCGTCTCTTGCTTCTGGACTTCCTAATGTTTTGAATGATATTCGCAAAGAGGAAACCAGAGGAGTACACTACCCGTCACCTACAGGTAGTTGTGTGTGGACCTGCCCATTCTTTGCTATCTGCCACAAGTTTGATGATGGATACCACGTAGAAGAACTTCTCGCAGAGCAGTACACTGTCAGTGATCCTAACTCCTACTATGGGACCACAGATGACCATACGGATTAGTGAACAAGGCACAGAACTACTCAAAAACCTGAAACAAGATCACAAAGAGACACTACATGCACTACAAATACTGCACAAAATACTAATGGAGATCATCCGTGACAAACCAGAAATCAACAGACCAGAAACCAGCAAACCTATCGAACACACTGTTCACTCCTGAAGAGTCCCTGTCCTTGCTCATATTCGGGGACCCTAAGGTAGGAAAGAGCACGCTTGCGACCACCGTTCCGTATCCTGCCCTGATCATTGACTCAGAGGGTAGTTGGAAGTTCATTAGACGCAGAGGATTCAATGGTGATTTGATCCGTAAAGTCACCTGGAATCCAGGGGGGGAACTTCCTACCAATAATGGTTCCTGGGATATTTGTATCTCCAAGATAACCTCTTGGGGGGAATTTGAAACCGTGTACAACCGGCTGATCACAGGAAATCACGAGTTCGCTACCGTAGTAATCGACTCAATATCAGATGTTCAGAGGCGCTGTAAGCGCAATCTGGTGCAAGGAGATAGTAAGGCCGAGTGGGATGATTGGGGTACGCTCCTGACCACAATGGATAATCGTGTACAGTCCCTGCGTGACCTCCCACTAGTTACCGGATCGCCGACTCGGTGCGTGCTCTTCATCGCCGAGAAAGATCTAGATGACCGTTCAAAGAAGTACGGTCCGGCTCTAGAAGGGGCATTTCGCAGAATTCTACCGCATATGGTAGACATATCTGGATACCTCGGAGTCGGTGACTCCACCAAGAAGGATGAACACGGTAAGCCCATTCGTGTTCAGAAACTAGGAATCGGACGATCAAATCTCTACGTAACCGGAGAACGTGTACAAGGTGCATTACCAAATACGCTGGAAAATCCAGACATATCTCAAATGATGATTGACATCTATAGGAATGCTAATAACTGACCTAGGCACCAGAAAACAACACATACCAAACTGAAAGGCTCAAAACAATGACATCTATCAACTGGGATGATTTGGCTTCCAGAGCTGAAGAGGCTGAGAAACCAGTATCGGAGGGTAAACACCTATTCCGGGTAACTAGTGCAACCGCAACTGAAACAAAAGATGGAACACCAAAACTGTCCCTACTGCTACATGTCATCGGAGATGACCCGCAGGTTGGTAAGTCGGTTTTCGGTACCATCGTTCTTGGCGGGAAAGACCCTCAGATACGATTCATGTTCCGGCATCTAGGAGCTTTCGGGATCACCTCAAAGTTCTTGAGGGACAACAAGCCGTCTCCAGAACAGCTGGCACAGATGTTGGAAGGGCGCCAAATTGGCGCTGAAATCAAGCATACGACTTGGGAAAAGGAACTACAGGCAACTATTAAGAACTACGTCCCAGTAGAGGACGCAGAACCAGTTGAGATGCCGTCCGCGAAAGATAGCACATCAGCAGACGATGATTACGCATTCTGAGTAGTTACACGTCAAAGCCCGTAGAAGACACACTCTACGGGCTTTGACGTGTCTGTAACAGCTTGGTACCATGTCTACTATGGCTGAAGATCAAACAACCAAAGTTCGCAATCCTAGAGGCCCATCGCTGCACACTGTGCAGCGGGCAGAGGAGCTGTTAAAGGCTATTACTGAGAATCCAGGTGGGACGGTAGGTGAATACGCCAGGATCCTGGGTAGGGATACTAGGTACGTATCCCCTGGACTCACACACCTCGCAAAGAGCGGAAAGATCGTACATGTTCACTTTGATAGCGCTCATAGATATTACTTGACTGGCAGTTCTCCGTATGATACTGTTACATCAGTACAAGATACAGAGATAAGCTAGTTCGTAGTTTGGTCTGTAGGTTAATGGGCAAACCACAACAGAACGCGCGTAGATGTTGATAAGGGTTCGAATCCCTTCAGACCAACGAAACATGCTGCATTAGTAGCATGTTCATTGACAATTACATAGAATCCGGAAACGAACTGCCATTTTAGATGCGAAATGTGCGTTTAGATTTGATCATTCGATCAAATCTAAACTATAGCAGAGTAAGTCTTCCTGGCAGGTGACACAAGGATGTGTGGCATCACGGTAAACTGCCGGTTTAGACTGTAGTGTAATAGCAGCACTTCCGACGCAATCGGAAAGAGTAGGTGCGAGTCCTACCAGTCTAACGTGTCACGAATCCCATTGCGAAAGTTGGGACGCGAGGAAACCAAGCGAAACGTAAACCTGTTGACAACTGCACCGTTGATGTGTTTGACATCACATCATCAAACTAGTTGTGGCGAGATACTACAGAGAATTGATCTAGAGCAGTGGCTCTGTTTGAGGGAGCAATACCCTCGTATCTCACGAGAGTGACATGATCTGGACATTAGATGTCCAGATCCGAAAAGATCAATTCAAAGTACTATAAATCACCTAAAAATCCATCTAAAATGTAAAACCAGCACCGAGATCGAAGTAAGCCATTAATACCCTGTCCGGAAGCTGCCTCGGAGCGTGACCGGATGGATGAGTTCATCTATTATCACTCCTGATTGATGAGCATTCAGGAGTGATAATAGTGTGTAGACAACTTTAGATCTCAAAATTATAGAGGAGTAATCCATGACAATTTGTGGTGCGTATTGCCCACATGGCGGAGTTTGTCTGCTGGAGAAAGGGCACGAAGAGTATCACGACACTGGTTTCTGCAAGTTCAATGACAAAGAAGCCATCGGCAAAGAAGAAGCCGATGCGATGCTAGATCCTGATAGCCTCATGACGGAAGTATTCAAACGATTCACCTGATGAGTGATAATAGTATGTAGACAACTACCGTTAAGGAGTTCACATGTCTTTAAGCAGAAATTTATATTTTCATCCTGAAAAAAGCGGTATGACTGTTGTCAGCAGTATTGATTGGTCAACCGAAAATTACGAGTTCGACCTAACCGTGGTCTGGTTTAAAGATGGAACGTATATGTACGGAGAGGACGCTGGATGCTCTTGTCCAGAAGAATTTGGGGATCATGTACTAGAGTCACTTATACCGATACGCACTAAACAGGACAAGGCAAGATTTAAAGAACATTTGCATTCACGATCTCGAAATGCTGCCTACGATTCGTCTGTCTATGCAGAACGAATCGTAGGAATGTTATCTCGTATCGAACTATAGTCACTTGCACGTCTTTAGAGTCTCAGACTTCGAAGTCTGAGACTCTCTTTGTATGTCGTAGGCTCGTGTCCATGCGTCCCACCACCGGGTAGCGTGGTTTTCCAGTACTAGATGCTCACGAACGATCTCACGCCCTTTAGCGGACATCTCCTGCCGGTACACAGCGTCGTCAGCGAGATGCTTGACTTCCCGGTACCACTCAGCTGGTTTCTCCGCCAGAATTCCGATACCCAGGGTGTGAATGCGTCGGTACTCGACCCGAGGCGACATCACGCAGGGAACACCGACAGACGCGTACTCCAAAGGTTTCAACCAACTTTTCGCAGTGTTAAATTCTGACATTGCCAATGGAGCAACACCAACGCCAATTTTAGTGATCATTGATGGCCAGTCTTCAAACGCTGTGGTTCCTAGACTCCTAGGAAGCTTTGGAAGATCAATAAGTGTATCTAGTCCAGTTAATGATCCAATAGTTACTGTCTCGTACCCTTCACGCATCAAACGTCCAAGGGATCCACGTAGACGTGTCAAATCTGCACTGTGACAGAAGATGCTGCCTCCGTATCCAATGACAGCTGAGTCCTCGTGTTGGACATCCAGGTAGCGCCGAGGTACATAGTTGTAGATGACCTCGCCTCGACCATGAGGTGCGTACTTTCGTAGCAGCGCCGGAGTGGACGTCACTACGTACGTGGCATCTTTCATTGCTTGCCTGGCATACGATGCCGTATGCGGATTCTTTATCTGCTCAAACCGTTTGCGAAGTCCGTATGACGCAGGGTTGTTAGGATCCACAGTATCTAGATCGTCATCTAATTCACAAACGACTGCCGTACCCTGTGCACGGATCAGAGATATTGACTGCATTAGATACCTGTGTGTCGGACGTTGAAACACCATAACGTCCGCATCTTCTGGATATCTGCATGCAATTACATTATTATCGTATATATCACAATCTATCCTGGATTTCTCTCCTGGATACTCAATATGCACGTCATAGCCTAGCCGCTGCAATTCCAGCGCAGCCATTATGATCCGGTACTGCCCGCACCCAAACCGGTCAGCTGGATAGACATAGACCCGCACTACTTACCACCTACTAGGTAGACCACTAGTGTTCTTGTCGTGACACCAATACCACGTTTTCTGGACAAGATGTCCTATTGTACCCATCTTATTACAACGTTCTATGAATCCCCAATCTTCATTAGATCGCATACCATCTTCATAAATTCCACCTTCGTCTGGCATGATGAATTCTGCCTCTTTGGCGAGATCTGTCTTTACCAGTGTGGTAACTGTGGTATGTCTAGGATTCTCCGGGTCCCATGGGTCAAGATAGTGCCCAGGGGGGAATACGGGATCATTTTCGTAAACAATACCTCCTTTCATGATTTTGAACCATGAATACACAAAATCGTAATTCCAGTCCAGGGCGAATTTGATCAGGTCTTCCAGATGATTTGGCATGAACATGTCGTCATCGTCAAGAAACGCCACCCAGGGGGTAGATACGGCGTCTAGTGCACGTTGCCTGGTCTTAGCAGCACCTTCCTTGTACACGTCTGTTGTGATGATGTGCGCGAACGCAGGGTACGTCTGAGCAGACACACTGTTTACACATCGCATGATCTCTGTTTTTCGCGGTGGAATATGAGGTGTACAGACAGTGATCTCAGCACCACGAATGACGTCCATTTGGCCAGACTCCCACGGTAGGGTATTTGTTACTATGAATATTATAGCGTGTGTAGGACGCAAGATCTTTACGTCTAGGTAATACAACTACCAGTAGTTGCGACACTCATATGCGATCGTCTATGCTATCTCACATTGGATGAACTACGAATGCGGAGATTTTGACAAATCTCCTCTACGTACTCCACTGTCTCCGTTGCCAACTCACGAGCACGTACCAAAGCATCCTGTGCTTCCGGTGACGGAGTACGAGTTTTGCGCCTTACAAAGCTCGTGGCGATTGTGAACGGTGCCATGCTACGTCCTCCTTTACAATTCCCGAGACTTCTGTCAGTTGTAGATTGACTGTATCCATAGCTTTGATAGCAGTCTCTGCGGCAGATCTCCAGGCATCTCTGTCTGTTTTGATGTCGTCTACCGTTCCCTTGGGGACTATCCATCCCTTTAGAAACATCAGAGCAAACAAACTGAGAAAACCTATCAGACCACCTTGTGTCAGCAGTTCTGGTGTTAAATTCTCCATTATTTAATTGTAGAGCATGCAACTTGCAGATTTCATATGGTGCACGTTTCTACTGAGACAGCGTAACTCCCGTAGCTCTCAACTTATCCATGACAAGTGCCAAATCTGTTTGTAGATTCGTCAATGACGACTGTACAGACAATGCTACTTGTCCAGCAATTGCATCAATGTCAGCTTGTGATAGCTGTACGGACGAAACTGGCCTGGATACCAGTGTGTCAAGCTTTGACATCATTTCCATCAGGTAAGCGCGAAGTAGATTCGGCTCGCTGGGCTTTCTATCATCTACCTCATGTAAATTAGCAATCATTCGGACAAGAACCAGCACACGTTCCGATGCCAATTCCAAGAGTGCATATTCTTGAGCAGATAGCATAGTTCCGTTACCTCCAGTCTGCGCCAATGATACAACCAGATCCATTGGGAATCCGGGACCAGGATCGGTATGTGTGCCACCAAACACTGTGGTGCACTGTGCATGTGTACACACTCCACCATTGGTCAATGTTTGATGATCCTTGAAATACAGCAGCTGTTCCGTGGTCAGTACACGTAACGGGATACCACTACGTTGTGCCATTAGACGCACTGCTTTGGCCGTAGCCTGGATATCCCGCATATCTGCTGTCCAGGTACTCCTAGACCAGTACGCCTGCCCTGTGACCTCTACAGCGTAACCATGCTGGTTAGGTACGTGACTGGCACCATGCCAGGCATCACGAGACAACGGAAGTCCCTGTACCAATGCAGGTGAGAAATCGCCAGCGTAGAAGTGAGCACTGGTAGGGCTAGAATCTCTGCGATTCTTAGCGTATGTAGCTTCTTCTGTAGGTGTAGCATCATTAGCCGTACAGTGAATCACGATCAACATTCGTTGATTCGCTGGATCATGTGCATTAGATCCGTATGCCGGTCCAATATAGGAGATGCCTTCACCTGGAAAGTCTGGTGAATCTGTCATCATAAACCTTATTCATAATCTAGTACGTTCCAGTCAAATAAAATTGCGAATTCTGTACAAAATTTCCAGAGCCTGGAAGAAATAGCAAACTAGTATACGGACCAGCACCACTGTAGTCTCCGACACCAGTAAGCCATGCTGGAGAGTCACCAGCCGCACGTCCTGCCCCGCCACCCAGGAAAGACCATGAGGGGTATGTGTTACGTACGGAATACCAGGTTACTACATCCAGCTTATTAGGCCAGAAAAGACCAGCTGTAGACGTTGCTGCTGGTATATATCCTATATAACTAGATGTAGCAGAATTACTTCCTGATGTAGTTGCGTTAGTTACACCGATACTTGCACCATAAATAAGCGCATATGAATGTCTACCGGCGGTAGCATCACCATTTACACGCATCAATAGATTCGCAAAATCTCCTGCGTAATCCCCACGTGCACTGATGAAGACCTGCAAAGTCTTTAATGTACTAGGTACAGTAAACGTCACAGATGCTTCAGTAGCTGCTGTAACTCGATACTCAGCTAAGTACGTTTTTACACGACCATTCAGATCGTTGATATCATCCGTAGCATTCTCTGCCCAACCTACGCGTGTATAGTCTCCGGCAACAGGAGGTACTAGCGGGTATGTAATAGGCATATCAATTCCTTAGTAGTTGGTTACCCATACGGTTGTGCCATCCCACACACCAGCAGCTGCTAGTACAACCGGATCAGCTTCAACATCAGATACCCACTTACCTAGTTGTCTTGTATCCTGTACCAATTGAACTTTCTGGTTATAGTCAGATCCATTTATTCTATGCTCTACCAGCATAGAACGCCAATACTGATCTTTGGGAAGACTCAATTGACCGTACTCACCATCAACGATGATACGATCATAGATTTGACGTCTGGAGTCTCCCAATACATTTACGTCAAGTTTTGGTTTAGACCAACACACAGCGTCTAGTATGCTCTGTGCTATCTGAGTAGCACTAAGAGCGTCATGGACTCCAGATATGGTTGCAGGAAGCGCGCGTACACCACGTACAACAATACTGTAAGCGTCCTGTACCTCCACAGTGCTCTGTTCTCCGGCCAGCACTGAGCCATACAACGCTATGGATGGCCAACCTTTAGTATTGACAAAATACCATTTAGCAAAACCATCAGTAGTTATCGTGACACCAAGTTTATCTGGATACCAAGTATCATCAATAGTAATGACTACATGTCCCACAGTGTCGTATGTTCCACTGCCATCAGCGTCAGTGTTTGCTGTGAAGTAGTTAGTAGCGGGTTTGACATCGGCAGTCGCATCGTTTCCAACAATTGCACTAATGTCTACATATGTAATTGGATTAGCTACCTGCAACCATACATGTGTACTGGTACTAGGCTCGACTACCAGTAGTGATGTCTCTTTAGATGAGTCATTAATTGCTACTTCTTTAGTCTGAAGTGCAGGTATGTTAGTGTACGTCATTGATATTTTATTGAACACCTTTGATATATCATCTGTCAGATCTATCTCTCCAACATTACTATTGGATTCCAGTTCCTCTGCTACAAACTGGTTGTGTGGACTGGCTAGGTGTCCTCTCGGATAGAATACGAATCGATCATATTCGTCTATAAATGTCCAAGCTAGCTCATCTTGAGCATATTCCCCGAGAAGTTCCCAACCAGTTTTTACGGTAGTGTCCGATACACCACGTCTGAAACCATCTGATCCAATGACACGAGCCGTCGGAGTCCATGTCCTCTGGTCAATCCAGTAGGGGTATGCGGCTAATCCTGCCTCTACACCAGACGTCAGCTGTAGTTCCGCGATAGGGACTACGGCGCCGTAGTACAACGTAGCCAGATCATCTACTAAAGGAAGACCTGGAGTCGTCATGGCAGTGCCAGGATTATATGTATACAAATCTCCATCTATATACATATACAGTGCATTACCTGCAACATCCCATGCAAAACCAACTGCATGCCACTCCCCATCCAGGGGGAGTGTGGGAGTAGAAGTATGTGAGTATGTTGCGTGTGTTCCGTCATTCAGCATCAAATACAACTGATATGCGGAATCTATACCACACAGAATGCGTGGTGTTGCTGGCATAGCTGGTGCACTTTGATACAACTGAAATTCGAATGGATCAAACACATTACGTTCATCACCACGAATGAAGAATTCCAGTCGCCCCACATTGGACGCTTGAGAAAGGAAGTCATCCCCATCATCCAGGGGAATATCAGTTCCATACCCTTTAGTTATGCCAGTAGCAGTGTCTTTCAAAAGAGTAGCATTGACATATGGTCCTTCACACATGTCAACTGGCATTTGAACACCATTAGCGTCCCAGTTCTGTAAACGTACATTCTGCTCATATTTACCGTTAATGTTGGGTCTATTGGTTCTGCCAGACCCGTGCATGGTCATGTGTAGTCGAGCGCTACTCCTACGTGGAGGTGATGGATAAACACCAAGTTCATGTAGTGTATTCGTAATAACCCATGTGTTATTGCATCCCTGTAATTCCTCGGCAATGATAGGTCTATCAAATGTCGCACTTAATTTTGTTTTTGTAGTACTTTGTCCTTCTATATTCGCAGAGTATTCTGCCTGTTTGATCAGGACACTTGCCATTTGTCCATGGAAAATATCTGGCTCTTCAACAATTCCATCATCAGTAACCAGTGGTACAGATATCACCATTGGAGTTATATCATTTGGAATCCCATACAAAGGTGAATCTGTGTTGTATGGGTTCAGGAACTCCTGACCACTCATACCACCAGGACCATCAACAACCGGTACCACTGCTTTGGACAGTCCAGCACCCCCAGGAGCTGTAGTCACGTTGCTAGGCATTCCATCATCAATAGAGTGCTCTACCGTGATTCCTGTACCTACGTATGGGCTGAAGTCTTCATATGCTGAAGCACCAGAGTAGCCTACGCTAGCCCAGTCCAGGGAGACGCTGACAGGAGCTCGCACTACCTCCCCCCTGGACATTGCGCGACCGTACGTTGTCTCTGCTATCCCCCATCTAAGGGCCATTACTCCGCCCCAGTTGAGGACTGACGTACCACCGGTGTCACGGAAGTAATTGAAGGGTGACCACACTGGGTAGTCTTCTATGTAGTACCCCCACACAGCACCAGAGTCATTTCCTAGTGTGCTGTCAACTACACCTATTTCAGTGTAGTTGGTCTCATTAATCATAGGTTGTGCTACAGAAGCAAAGTTATCACGTTTCCAACCTACTGCTACATAGAAGACACCATAATCTGGTATTGTCTGCATGGATAGTCTCGGCACTGCAATGTTGACGGCACTATCAGACATGATCGTAGATGATGCTAAAATAAGATCATCTATATCATCATATGTATTCTCAAACACACAAACTTGTGCAGTTGACGTACTTCCAGCTATGGCGTTATTGAATGTGCAAGTTATCGTCGATCCACTGTCCGCTACTGTGCCTATCTTCCCAAACACAATAGTGTTGTTCATGTCCAACATGAGCGTGAATCCGGCAGGGACATTTGGTACACGTGTCCCGATGCCTAGCACTCCATTGTTACGAATACTGGACACACACATGATTAAGTACGGAGTACTGGTATCAACATCTGTCCAGGTGGGAGCGACAGGAGATAATGTACCACCGTTAGCGTCTGCTACAACTACACCAGCACCTACCAGTGCAGGACTTATGTTGCTAAGCATACCCACCGACCTCCTGTAAGATCAGTGTAGCTTCCATCTTGTTATCATCAGTTAGATATATATGTATATCTGGCTCAAATGATATGACGCTGACACCAGGTATCCCAGTCCCTGGTCGCCAATCAGATGGAGTGCTTAAACAGTCGCAGTCATCCTCTCCACATGTACAAACCTCTAGCTGAAATTCATCAAAGTTTATTGATGATCCATCCACAATTGTAGTTTGATCAACACTCACTCTACAGAGACAGTAGGCAGCGTTACCGGGAGCTGTAGCAGTAACGTACATCTGGAGCCATGAATTATGCACAGTGTTAGTAGGAGTACCACTTGAAGTAGATATATACGCATCATCGGAGTCATACCACAAGATTTGTGGAGTAACTGTCATGACTCCGTAAACTCCACCACCATATGTCCAGAAGGAGAACGTGTAGCACCATCCGGAGACAACAGGAGATCCTACGAAGTCCGTTGTAGGAGTATCCAGAGTGACGGTTACCGGTGTGGCTGCTGGTGCGCCTGTTACCGGGCAAGATGTCAGATCCAGGAGTAGTGATCGGGGACCACGATGGTACACGTCTGCATCACTGGACAGTCCTACAGTTACACACGTACCAATATCCAGAGTGAACCCGTTTATGTCATTACTCTCACTGGTTGCACTCGACTGGTTCACAGTCAAGATGTTGCGTTGTCTAGGATCCAGGAGAGCAAACGGTCCGACACCGTTGTGTCCCTGGGCATATTCGTAGATACGGCAGAACTCTTCATAGGACAGAGCATCCCATTGCAACGTGTACCGTCGCTTACCACCAAGCAACTTCTGTACACGTACTCCACCAGAGGCAAGCGGATACGTTGACACAGGACGTGTTCTGTCTGCCTGGATACCAGATCTAGGCCATTCAATGACCTCTAGGAATCCAGGTAGACCGAAGTAGACATTGCGTGGCGGATGAGATCCCATTAGAGCCTACTTCTCGCTGGGTAGTCGTTATTCCTCTTCCGTCTTCCCTGATCCACCAGAGCCGCCAGTTTCTCTGGTTTCAGTGCAGCCTCTACAGCTCTAGCAATCTCTCGGGTATCCGTAGATCTGTAACCACCAGACATGCCAGAGGCTACGTTGACGTTCACAGTGAGATTGACGGATGAAGTGTTTGACTCCGAGTAAGATTTTGAGTGAGATTTTGACTGGCTTGCAGAAAGCACCCGAGCGATGCCACTACGAACACTCATCAGCTCTGGTCCCTGCTCACCTACCCAGAACGGTTTACCATCGGTTGGAGGGTATCCACCAGAAGCATATCCATACATATGAACAGCTGCTACCTGACCATACGACATGGCCTGTAGGTTTAGTCCAAGTTCACGAATTCTTCTATTGATGTACGCAATTTTACTTTCTATCCGGCTAGTATCCATAGATACTTTGATGTCAGGATTGATTATCTCATTAAGTTTATCATTTATCTTATTCTTGTAATCATTTACAGCCTTAACTGAGTTCTGCAATGTCTCTGTAAGATTTGTCCCAAAAACCTCATCCCAAATTTTGGTTATAGGCCATAAAATGGTAAAAACTGTTTGCATAATGATTTCAACGACATACGCAATGATAGTAACCAAACCTATCAATCCGGCCGCCAAGACTTTTTTAAATCCTTCCCATATAGCCACTACAGCCACAATAGCAGCACCGGTCCATTTAATAGCTGTAGGGATTCCAACTTCGAACGTCCATTTTACTATACCAAATACATCATGAATAGCATGGATGAAGATGTCTTTATTCTCAACTATCCAGTTCTTTACGGTTACCAGAGCATCCCACATCTTAGACCAGTCTATGGTCTTCAACTTTTCGAATGGTTCTTGAAGTAGCGGACTAAGCTCTCTCCAATACCCTTTGATCCGCTCTATTACACCTTTGATCTTGCCCTCAAAACCAGTATCCATAACTGGTGCAATCGCAGGATGCATCAGTGTCGCTGCCGCCACCATAGGATTGCTAGACACTGGTGCTGGTGCTGGTGTTGGAGTCTGCATCCCGTACCAGAAGTCATACCATTTTTGTCTCAACTGCGGTATTACTGTGTTGCCGAACACCATTACCAAATTAGTCAGTGATGGAACTATAGGCTTCACAAAATCGACAGCAAACTGTCTCCACTGGTCAGATAGTGTAGACAATCGTCCACCGAGCGTTTTGGACTGCTTGACCATGATACCCATTACACCGGAAGTGTTCTGAATACCATCTATGAGGACAGGGATAGCTTCCTTAGCCGGTACCACTCCTTCACGTACAAAATCGCGCATTTCTTGCGTGGTCATCTTGTAGTGCTTTGCGAGTATTCCCCACAAGTCAACACCGGGCATTGAATCAGATAGCTGGTTCATTTCCTGGGCCATGATCTTGCCCTTGGATGCCATCTGCTGGATAGCTAGAGCTGTAGTGCTCCAACGGCCGCCTGTAGCAGCGATACCGTCACCTAACTTGGTGATTGCCGGTATCAGTGAGTCGGCATTCCAACCAATCGTCTTGAACGCTATACTCAGTCGTGCAGCTGGATCCAGGATGTCATCCAGGGTGAATGGGGTCCATTCTGCCCACTTCTTCAATCCTGTGAATACTTCAGGACCCTTTATATCCCCCCACAACATGTTAAATCTGACTTTGATCATATCCCACGATATCGTAGTCTTCAAACCAAGCTCTACAAAAGACCTACCAAGTTCGTAAACTTGTGTAGTCAATGACGAAATTAAGTTCTGTACCGCACTGAATACTGAACTGGCAATAGTACCAATAGTAAAGATACCAATACCAATACCACTAATACTTCCACCAAGTCCAATGAAGGAAGATGCAGTAGATGTTATAGAGCTGACAATTCCACTAAATGTGCTCTGAGATGCTGCACGTGTGCCATCCAGAGAGGCGATGTGTGACCTGGCAGCTGACTGCCACGCATTCCGGTACAACATCTCCTGATGTCGTAGGGACGCTTCGAGCGCATTGGTGTTTGCCCGTAGTGCAGACTGCATGGACACTGACATTTGGTGGTTAGCATTTTGACTACTACGAACAATGGCACGCATGACATTGTCTACAGATCGGCCTAGCTGGTTGAAACCATGCTCTATAGATCGGATAGTCTCGTTGAATCCAGCCTGCAACATGCGGGTAGCATTACTGACACCCTGATTGACACTTCGATTCAATGGCGTCAAATCACCAATGATTCGAACCGTGAGCGTATCCATAGGTTGTGTCATTGTTCCCCCGTGCACACTTTGTCAACGTTTAATGGCGTTCAATGCGTCCCTACTGGTTTCAAACGCCTCATCGTCGTCATACCACCATTCCGGAACTGGAATCCCAGGAACCGGCATCACCTCAGATTCGTTGTGGTGTTGCAACCATTTGGCACTCCTTATGAGTGCTTTTATCTTCTTTTGACCAGTTTCATCTGTGTATTTCAATAAGTAATAGTATACTAAATTCAACAGTCGTAACAGTGGCAAATCCAGGGGGGAGATTCCCTTGCTTACGCACCAACCATCAAATAGTTGTCCGGTTTCAGTTGTATCGTCACAGAATGCTATGAATCCTGTGACGATTCCATAGGGCGTAAACCATACTCCTCAATCAACCACTGCATAATATTCTGGAGTAAAATTACGTTTACTTCCATTTCACGCAATTTCTTGGCATCATCAGGAATCAGCACAATATCAAACCACATATGTAGTTCATCCACAAGTTTATCTAGATCTACCACATCATCCAAGTTGCTGCCAGACAACACACCCTGCATTTTAGCAAACTGTTTTATAGCGTTTTGTGGCATAATTGCACGTGCAGTGAACACGTAATCTGCTAGCTTAAACTGCTTAATATCCGAAGAAAAATCCTTCATTGAGAACTCCTAATGTCTTCCAGCTTGTAGCGCATCACGCAGAAAATGATTGGGTTCCATACCACGAACCCGCTTGGCGAATCTTCTTGACCCACCTTTGTCTACCCAACTAAGCATTCTAGCTCTTCTAGGGTAGATATACCCACCTCTTGGACCATATATGCCAGTACCATCATGTACCCATCTTGCATAGTAAAGACTAGTGCCTATATCTATAGCGGGATTGATACCAACAACTGTGGGACGTGCCTTGATGTCGCTAGCCAGTTTACCTGTATTGATCCTTCTCGGATTTCGGTTCAAGTTGCTTCGAGCGGTACGCACCACGTTTTCACCTCTACGCGCAAGGTCCCTACGGGCGATTCGATCACCGATAATGCGCGCTAGAATCTCTGCCTGTCCAGAGGACACTACAACTACTCGCATAACATCCTCCTATGTGCATCTACATCCTGTTTGCCAGCTTACGATGAATTCTAGCCGACTTCCGCCACAACCACCAGAAGGCCCAACAGGAGTAGACGTACCAATGTAATAGTTTTGTATCAATTGTGGTTGTGCTTCTCGATAACCATTCAGAAGACAGCGCACTGTTTCACGTGAAACATGAGCGTCAGACAACATGGTCGATGTAGCTGCTGTCAGTGCAGAATCCAGGGGGGGATTGCCATTCTCATCCGGAACAGGTACACATCTGATGATCTCCAGTGACATGTTGACTGCCAACAACACTGGATCACAGTTGATAGAGCCTACGTATGGTGAAGGAAAGTCGTTGCTCGGATACGTAGATCCGATCGACAATACAGCCTGACCGCAGTCATCCTGGCACCAGTCATGTACTACTTCGCCCCATGTTATGTAGTTATGTGCTACCGGTCCTCCAGTAGATGTTGCCAGTACGGCCACGACTCCAGCTAGCAATGGGGTCGCAATATCCATTACTGCTGTTTCGTCCATGAAAATAGCTGGATAAGGCATTATGTGCCTACAATCCTATGACCCATGTTGTCCACGTCGTACACGGCGGATTGACTATGTAACTTACTTGGATTCACAGTTTGAATGAAGTAATCAGTCAATGTCAGTCCCAATAGACCATTTGACAAATACTGCAAGGGATCAACAAATACCATGTTGACTCCCTGCCTGTTCAAACTCTGCACTGCTCTGGGCAATTTGCAAGAACTGTCACAAAGCATGCCCTTAGCTAGCTCAACGGCTAATTCCCCGAGTGCTACTTGTCCAAGTGGAGGAAGGGGTTGACCGATGGTCAGCGTTACTGACCACGTGTTGACTTCTGTATCTGCAAAATTCAAGTCATTGCAGATAGGCCATGCAGCACCAAGACGCACTAACTTACGGAAGTCATCCAGCCGGTACGTAGATGGATTTAGTACTACTCCGTCAATTTTGACCTGTGTTATCTGGTAAACAGGAGACGGGAACCAGACTTCAGACACACTCGTACACGAGCATGTACCGAGGCATCCTCCACCGCATGTCAGATTGAACCAACTGCCGTTGTAATTCAGAGGTTGTGGCCACGTTTGCCCTGTCCACTCCCACCAGTTACCGCCCATCAGAGGACCGTTGTCACACTCTCTACGGCATGGCCGGAATGTAACAGAGCACAGCCCGAACTGGTGCGCCGTAGCTGCGTACAGGATGTGTGCGGCTACCTGGACAGCCACTCCCGAAATTGCCTCAGATCCTGTAGGCATTGGGCATGACCAGACAGGAACGTCCCATCCGCTACACGGTAGAGAGCTGTAACCGGTCATGTCCTGATGTCCTAATCATTTTCCTTATGTTTAGAGCCGTACCTCTCGATACGGCTCTAAACGGGGGTGGGTGAGAAGTGGCTAGTAGGTTTAGGCCAGTGTCACCGCTCCACATGCAGCTGTTGGAGGCGCGACAGCGGTCAGGTTGTATGCGTAGTGTTCAGTTGCCTGGAATCCAGTACCGTCAAGATATCCGTTTGGAGGTAGAACCGTAGGCAATACTCCCCAACGGGAACCCCATGACTTGGATTCGCAGGTGAACTTGAACTGAAGTACACCATTCTCGATGGAGAAGTCACCGAACTTGACATTACCCAGATTAGGCCATGCCCAGTACACGTACTGCTGAACACCAGCAGCATTACAGGCGTCTACTCCGGTGGCGTTCTGCCAAACCTCAAGAGAGAATCTGGAGGTTACCAGATCAGAACCGAAGAACACACCGGTACCAGTTGTCGCAGTCGATAGGAGTCGTTCCCCACCGACCTGGACAATCAAGTCAGGATCCAGGGTACAGAGGACAACTTCTAGCTCTACGCGCTTGAGCTGAGGATTACCACGCTCATTGACGCAAAACTCATCGTTTGCATTACGCTGTAGATACTCAGTCGGGTCTTCGTACTGCGGTGTCGGCTTGATACTGATGAACCCACTCGACACAATAAGTGAGCTAGCAGCGCCGGTAATCGGATTGCCGCAGACATCCAGAGCGATTGTACGCATCAACTTACCGCGTACCGCTCCTGTGCAGTTAGCAGTCATTTTCTCCCCCGTTACCGACTACTATCGTACTGTATCAGCCACACACAGTGTGCATTCCATGCACATTGGTACTGCTAGATGGCAACATTCGAAGCCTATAGTGTAATTGCGCTCTGCAATCACACTTGCAGTGTTAGTAGATTTAATCAGCGAATCAGCACCAGAGATGATCGCTATGTCTGACCTGTAATAGAACACAGGTCCCGTTGCATAGATCCAGGTGGAGTTTGGATCAGGATTTGCACCATCCGGTCCCGTACCTGGATACCCGCCACCGATCACGTATATGTGTCCAGCTGGAGAACGAAGTTTTCCGTCACCTGTGCGGATCACCAGATTCTCATGCTCCAGCACTGCCAGTGCGACAGATGGAACATGGATCATTCCTTCACCAACCAGGCACGCTGCCAGGTTGGATTCCAACAGTCCTATGGCACATGGCGGAGTGATGCTGTGTCCAGTGACAACTGTAGCTGCCGTCTGAAGCGTGACCGTGTATCCGAGTGGATTCGTTTCTACAAATGCTGTGTCTTCTGCCAAGTGCGGCATGACCACATTCGGCTGATTGTGCACATTCCCTGTCCAGAATGCACGTTCAACCTGAAAGTCTTCAGCTTTTGCATACGCATCACGTATCAACTGCTCTTCTACGTCGAAGAAATCAACAGTCGAGCATCCCATACGTGAGAACACAGTAAATGGTGTAGTGCCTCTATCATCCAGGATCGCGTTGATGTTCTTGCATACACCATTCACGCACAAATACTCGGGAGCACCAGACGCCCAGGGAGAAGAGTTAATGCACTCATCATAAGTGACATCAGCTCCACCACAGTTCGATCGCCATCCGACGCCGAACTGCCACTTGCCACTCGGCCCACCAGCTTCGGCAGTCCTATCCCTAGCCATCCTAAGCAGACTGTAGGGACTAGTGTCGTATTCCGGAGCACTGACCAGCAGTCTGGCGTTAACTCCCATTGCCATTCCTCCTGATCAGTGCCCCGGAATCCCCCGATAACTCAACCTGTTGAAACTAACAGGTTGGGCAAGTGTATGTCGTAGCTGCGCCAACCGTTCCGTTCGGGCATATCGGTACAGTCACCAGACGACTCTCGTGCCCAAACCTAGCTACCAGGAAGCACTCTTCCATCCAAGCAGCCGTGTGATCGTTCGTCGCGTTCAGTGTGGAATCCCGGACAACACCCAGATCCAGGGACATACCGTTGCCGCGAACCCAAGTACCGGCAGCGTAGATCAGGAACTGAACCGTAGTCGGCCACGTGGTCATTTCGACCGTGCCCCGACCCGGGAATCCAGTAGCTCTGACCTGCCAGTCCTGCACGAACTGCACCCGGACAGACCGGATGTTGAACCAGTTCGCGATCTGTGCGTTGGATATCTGGAAGTTGAAGTCCGGCGATCCATAGACCCTCTTTGCGAGGTCGGCACGGATGCCACCGAGAATCCAGTCTGGCAGTACGACTTCCAGAACTTCCCAACTGTTCATCGCGTACCTGGTGCGGTAGTCGATCGCCTGCATCTCGATCGCGTCGAGAACTGGGACCGTGAGTCCGGTACCGGTCGGGCAAACGCTGACCGTGATGGAACCGGTGCATGTCGCATCATTGTTCGCAGCAGCCATCTGTGCGATGACAGCAGCGTTGATGCGGTGCACATGACCGGCATTAACCAGTCGGAGGTAGTTTGCGATGCTCTCTGGCCATGCGCTGGTTGCCAGGTTACCGGCAGTCACACAGAGACCCTCACACTGCAAACGCTTCTCACAGTAGCTGGCACACGGTACGTGGCAACAGGTCTTGGTGCCGGACTGAGAGGTACCGGTGAGTGCTGCAATGTCCTGTGTCTCATTCCAAGCCCATAGACACGTAACGTCGCTCAGATCCTTGAAACTCGGTGAGATTGGCCAGCGGATACCGCCACGGCGAATACCGATGGTCGGAAGGTCCAAGAGGCCATCCGTACCAACGATCTCGTAAAAGTCGTATTTGATCTCAGACGGGCTGCACCATCCGCCAGATGCAACCAGTGCCGCAGGGTTAGCGACTTCCCGCATCAATTCCTGGACATCCGCAGGAGACGTGTTGTCATCCATCACCGTGCGGAACTGGCGCTGTAGTGCAGCCACAGGATAGAAGGTCGGGACGCGGGATTTGGTGACCGGAAGTGCCTTTGCTCTAGAGGTCATGGCAGCAATGAGTGCTTCCATGTTCTCCAGTTTTCCGCCGGTTGCAAATCCAGGGATATCGGCAGAGGCAACCAGAGCACTCTGTGCAAACTTGTCTGTCAGTTTGGGCTGACTACCGGTTGGCACGTAGTTCGCAGCGTCAGCGAGCCGGGCGTTGAGCTTGTTACCGTCACTGATGACGTGCTCAACTGGCGTCTTGGACTTGGTTGCAGCTGCAACAACAGGCTCTGGATCAGCAGGAGCCGGTTCAACCGGTGCCGTGATCTCTGAAACCTGGCTCATTCTGCTGGAAAGCGTCTCTACACTGAGTGCAACAGTCTCCGTAGAGAGCTGAGCAGTCCTGGTGGACAGTTCAGTGGATGCAGCTTCCGCAATCTCTACCAGTTCAAGCATTTGAGCATCGTCATTGGCCTCTAGCGCCAGTGCGAATGCCGATTTAGCGTTGGTGACCAGAGCAGAGAGTTCTTCATTGGACAGTGCGGTATAGTCACTAGGACGCGTTACCGCCGGTGTGTCTGGCATTTTTTCCCCCGTTACCGCTTTTCCCTATTGACTTTACACGCTGCTTCGCATAGTACACACTCCGAAACACAAATGTAAAGCAGGTCCTACCTACTATTTGCGTTTCGGAGTGCGGCTATGATGCTGGCTGATGTCATTCCAGCATTACGCCTACGATTGTCAATAGGCGCAGCATTATCTGTTGTTTGCACATTAGTACTGCTACTGGAAGCATTCTGGATATTAGCCGGACGCTTCCTGCCTCCACCACAAGCACACATCTCGTCTCCTAGATCATACATATTCTAGATGTAGCACATTTACGAACACTTTCTTTCATCCTGGCAGCAAGATTATCACGTTTCTTACACGCGTAATCGTCTGTCATAGATTTGAACATAGCTAGTTGTGCTGGAGTAAGAGAGTCCAGGGGGGATGATGTATCCGGATTATCAGTGATGATCTCTACATCAACTGGTTCTTCCGCAGGATGTGTCCAGATACCAGCTGCAACCAGAGCTGTCTGTTGCCCGGAGGCGACCATGGTAGACAACCTAGGAACTGGAAATCCGGGAACGTTGACTGCGAGCATTGCCACAAGTCGCAGTGCGCCCTTGATGCCTCGCCAGTCTCCAGATAGTTTTGCTGCCCGTAGTTCAGATACCTTTGTATCTGGAACATCTGGCCGAATCTTTCCAGAGATCCAGATACCATAATCATCACAACCACTGGCAACATCTGCCACTACGGTACCGGTGTTGTCATAGTGTGCTACAGCCTTTTCAGCGTCCACACCATACGTAGACGCATGACCGGTGTCCATGGTGATGGTTCCTGTAGCTACCTCACCAGCGTCTGTCAGAACAGATCCTAGACGGTAATACTCATGTGCATCCTCGTAAGGAGGCTGTACACATACCCCCTGGATTCCGGTATGGCAGGTTCCGAAAATCGCAGCATGACCTGAAATACGGCCATCATCTGTGACGGTTACTGGTGTGGGACCATCAAACTTTGGGTCTTCAAAGTAAGAACGGGATGGAAGCACTGCACTGGCAGTCATAGCAACTTCGTGAACACAGTTGATCTGGGACTCAACGAATGCGGGCAGTGCAACTACCGTAGCTCCTCTGATCCTTCCAGAATGAATGATCTTGTTTTCCAGGATAGGCGGACCATCCCCGACACTGGGAGCAAACACGTACTCGATGTCCGCCTCGGAGACATCGTCAACGTCTACGGAAACACCCTTAAGGAAACCATCGTGCACCATTCTGTGTACTTCAAAACCGTTTCCAACCATGTCGAATATGCCGCTACCTCTGATGATCGACATGTCCTCTGGATCTCTCCAGATATTTTCGATCATCCCAGATATTACAGCTCCCTCGTGTCCAGGGAGGGAGGATGGTTGCCATTGGAACGGTTCCGGTAGATTTGCCCATGTAAGGGATCCGGGTGCGAATGTCCTGCCATCCCCAGTAGGTCTACCCTCTACGACCAGCACCCCTGTCCAGGGGATATTTGTAATAGTATCTACATCACTTGCAAATATTTCAGTGTTACTTGCCATACCAACATCTAGATAAGACTGATGATCTTCCATAGATTCTGTAGCATCGCTTAACGATGGTTCAGCTGCATACAAGGCACGCAATTGCCGGAACGCACTTTGCGCAGTGTCATGGCATCCCATGACCTCGCCGCTACCCTCTTTGACTACGGCATAGGGCTTACTGTCTTCACACTGCTCTGATCGCACTACTTTGTATGGCATGACGTCCCCCGTGCGTGCCAAAGGAATATCAGTTACCTGATCATCGTATGCTACCCGTACCTTGTCAAAAGTAATAGGTCCCAATCTATCCATAGCCGCATCATGCACATCTGGATCCAGGGTGTAACCCAAGGTTATATGTGCTACGAATGGTGAATGCTGCTTACGAACTGAATCTCCCAGAACATCACGAGCGGACATTTCTGCCATCGTGTGAACTGTCATTAGTTCATTGTCGTTGTCACCAACATTGAGAACAATTGCCGGATTATCCAGGGGATTAAATGTGGATACTCCGAAAACATTTGCGGATATCTGTGAAATACCAGATACACGTTGTGCCACACTCATGATCAGATCATCTGGATTAAGTGCGAGTGTATCTGTCTTACCCAGATACATAAGTGTTAGATGTATACTCTCCCTGGGCTCACGTCCATCTACTGCCAGTTTATCGAGATCACTCTCACTGGGAACCAGTGCGATCATCACGCCATCACTGTTTTCAGCACTGGCTCTGATGGCTGAATCCAGCAGTTTGCAGGATGTGACCTTACCTAAATACGTCTGTTGTCTGGCACCAGCTGACGTTGCAGAGACATGCTCGTCCACGAGGGTGAGGATGTCTCGGATCGACAGTCGAGCGCACTCATCTATCGTAGATTGTACATATTTTGCGGCATCGATTATTTCTTTGCCCGACCTCGACAGCGTCATGCCATGTCGGCCGTAAGACTTGAAAGTTGAGTAGATCAATTCCCCGTCCATATGCCTACTCAACTTTCCAATTGACGTACATTGGCTGGTGCCTTGCTCCGCATTCCCTTTCCACTGTCTTTCTTGACAGTGTCTGGCCTAGTTCCTGGTGGTTCTTTGGCAGTCGTCTTGGAAACTAGTGACGGATCTACAGGTTCAACATCTGTGTCAATACCTGGATGTTGCATATCATTTGGATTCTTGACCTTACTGATGATGTCTAACATTTCATCATTAGGTACGTCATTGAGCAGTAGTGCAAGTGCTGTCAACGAATCAGCATTGGCAGACATCGCGATACGCCGAAGTACGATGTCTCGAATCTCTTTGTCATCCGGTGCATCGTCTTCTGGATCGAACCCGGAAGCGTCACGAAGGGTTGAGCCCTTAAGCTCGCCACGGTCGAACATTTCCTGTGCTGGCACTGTCCTGTCCGGCACCTGTGACAGTTCAGACGTGTCATACCACATGACGTAACGTCCACCGTCAGATCGCACCTCTGGCACCTTGTTGGCTGCCAGCATAGGCCCGAGGAATCCAAGGGAGAGTCCGTTACAGATGGTTTCCGCACCAGGAGAAATGTAGATCTTGATAGCTGACTCTTCCATTTGCCACTGTCCCCAGTGGTTAATATCAGACATACCAGTCAAAATTTCAGTTGGTATGTTGATGGAAGTAGCCAAACGCTTTATTGCACGTTCCCTGTCCTCATAGACCTTATCTCCCATTTCGGTAGAAAAGGTCATATGACGGAATGATTCTATGTACTGTGAAGGAACACGAATCGGGATAGGAACTGCCGCTGCCGCGGATCCAGGGTTTTGGATAGCTTTAGACGCTATGTCTACTAGATCAGCAATGAAGGGGTCTGGTGCGTTCTTGTGCTGAGGCTTGGACGGTAGTTGTACCTCATCTGGGATCAACAGGATGCCGTTTGACGCCAACCTGGATAGCAGAATGGCAACTATGTATCGATTATAGAAGTCAATCTCTTTGAGAATTGGTAGTGCTGCTATGACGGCAGATGATGCCTCACACGCGTACTCATCATCTTCTTGCCAAATACGGGCAACCAGCGTATCAGGTCCGAGTGTACGCCACTCATTCTTGACGTCCCCCATGACGTCGTATCGGTTGTGGATTGACGTTTTCCCGTTGCTAGTAGCCTTGACATAGGTACCTGATTTACGTAGCTCAGAGTTAGATCTGACAGACCACACCCGCTGTCCGTCTACCTCTTCACCAACCAGGTAGGACTCACCCGGTACGGCCAGCTGAACAGCCAGCTTACGCATCAGTGCAGCTTGCCCGCCGATTCCTCCGCCCAGTTCCTCAACCAGGTTGGACACTGCTACAGCTTCAGTGTCAGCATCTTTATTGTTGATGATGATCTGAGGATCTTGCCCAGGATAGGCGATTGCTGCCCGAATCCGGACACGGGACATGCTGTTGCCATACCAATCATGGATGGCAAAGTGAAGTTCTCCCATATTCTTGTAATAGTTCCAAGCTTCAGCCTGGACTGATGTGCGCTGTATGATAAAACTACGAGATAGATCGTCAACCAGTTGTGCAGACGCGGTGATTCCACTATCACTAATGACTGATCTCTTAGTCATTTGACGTGGCTTGAGTGACACAGGATTACTCCTGCGCACATGTCTACGCTCCGCCATGTTACCCCCGTAAACTCAAGCCTGTTCGATAGCATAGACCATCTAGCTTGTCAACACTAGTCTTCCGATTTTTCCTCCGGCTCCATGTTGGCAATCAAACCAGTCAATGATGATGCTGATAGACCTACCAATACCCATACAGTCCAGGGGAACCAGGATTGATGCATGACATTAGTCGTGTACAGTGCTAGCCCGGTGGTAAGAGCAGCAGATACCCACACTCCAGAGCACCAGTCACACTGTGTCAGATATGCAAACCAGTGCTCAGACCCCAGTTTGCGGTCTATCCACTCCCTGGGCAGTCGAACCAGGGGAATGTAGTCACGTGTCACTAGCCTTGTCACTCTGTGAGTGGCAAAAGTCAATAGAACTAGAATAAGCCATCCTGACATAAATGCAGAATAGCAGAAAACTCGGTAGGCATTCCTCCCTGGCCTTTAAGGAGTGCCTACCGAGTTTGCTTCTACCCTACCGTGGGCAGGGTGAGTGTATCACCTATCATTCATCCTATAGGCGATGTACAGGCTTGAGGTGAAAGTACACAATGCTCCTAAAATCAGGATCATTGGCACACTAGCCACATTTTCAATTGCTGCCAGCACCATCAACACTGCCCAGAAGAACACATTCACTGTCTGTACTAAACTCTTCATTACCAACCTCTCTGCGATGCCCAATCTCCAGCAGACAAACCAGATGTCAAATCTGTGTACATGTCTTGTACATCAGGCATTATCATAATACTGCTAACATTGTAGAACGCCAAGAGAAGTGCATCCGCGCTGTCAGGTGACATTCCCATGCGCTGTATGATGTCCTTCTTACGTTCTACCTTTATCTTGCCTTTTGAGTCTAGTATCTCGTACCTGGGAGCGGATAATTCCCGCAATGTGTCATCATCACACGCTGATAGGTCCCAGGTACCCTTACGGGTATTTTCCCGTCCGATATTCCACCATATTTCAGCACGTTTATTGAGAAATTTGTCCTCAAGTCCAGGGGTGGGAGATTCAGCGACATTCACAGGTATGACTTCAATACCATACTCTGACAATAGCTCCTTGAGTCTGCCTGCAATGCCCCAACCTATACCAATCGAGTCTATCTTGACCCGCTGTACTCCCCACTCTTTGATGGTGATAGCTAGATCACCTACAGTTGCCATTGGATCTGGATTTCTAAATACCCGTTCCTGCCCTGCTACAGCCCCTCTACGCTGTCGGATGACGGTACGGTCTCCCCCACCTCCGACGTCTATTCCCGCCTCTACAAGGCCATCTGAAGGTAGCTCCAGGTACTGGCACTTTTGCAGCTGAGTGAGTGGCATGATCGTGAACGGATCGGACGACGTGGGGAATAGTCCTCCACACTTGGAGATGAAGAGCGCGTCTTCCTCGCCCCACTTCAAACGTCGATCATCTACCCACTCCCTGGATATGAGCAAACTTCTTAGTCTGCTAGATACTTTCTCATTTGTGAAGTTTGGAGTGTCTTTATACCCAATATGAATTACATTCCAACCTGGATCCCGCAAACAAACGTTACCAAATTCTGTATTAGGATCATCAGGATTACCTATTACAAACATACGTGAATTGACGTTTGATGCCAAAGTGCTGGTAGCAGTCCAGATGTCAGGAGATATACCGCATCCCTCGTCTAGGATGACGAGGATGTACAGAGCGTGAATACCCTGGCCTGCTGTAGTGTCGTCATCCCTGGGCTTACGACCGAACGCTACTAGTTGATTACCTATGTACCATTCTGTAAGGTTTGTTCGCCCAGGGAGACCAGCATCCGCATGTATTTTGTTGATCTCTCGCCATAAAACCGCCTTGACCTGCGCCGCGGTAGGTGCGGAGGTATAGACAAATGCCTCTCCAACCGGATGTGTGTCCAACCACCATCCTGTGGCATACGCGGCAGTTCGGCTCTTACCGGCACTATGGCAAGAATGTACCGCTGTCTTCCTGTTATCACGAATTGACTCTAAAATTTCCTTCTGCTTACTCCAAAGTTCTCCTTTTACCCGTTCCTCTACCCAAGCAACAGGGTCATAGCGCCAAGACAGAGACTGCGGAGCAATCGCATCCGCAGCCTTTGCCCAAACCCCCATATGAGAAGTCTATTATTTTCTACGCCAACGATCAACTAACGTGTGAATATCAGACAGTGACGTGATTACAAACGTTGTTGGCAACATCGCAAAGAATAGTAAATTAAAATCTGTGTACTCAGACATCAACATAATTGCGGAGCACGATAGTCCAAACATGTAAATGATAACAATTTGAGTGTATGCAACTAACTTACGGATATTCATCTCATTCAAGACCTTTCCACAAGAATGCAGCAATCAACCCACTTATCACCACAGATGATATTAGTGCCTTGAATGCATCGAATCCAGCACATGTACAGAGTGCAAAAGCCACAAACAGTGCCAATAGACTTAGAATGGTGACTACTGCACGTTTTAGATCATCCGTTACCCTCTTCATTGCCACTTACCACCTTTACTACCATAATTCTTGAATGCGAAGAAAATTCTAAAAACTACTGATACTCCGAATGCAATAGCTGCACTCTCCGTATGTTCCATACCATTGTTCGTGAACATTACATACAGACCAATGAAGATTGCTAATGATCCTATCCAGAGGAGGAGATTGATGATTGATTCCATGATCAGTACCTCTTGACAATAGACATTGGTATGCACCTAACACCTTGACTGTGAAGTTGAAGTATTACCTCTGTGTATTTCACAATCTCAGTCCCTTCTTGCTGTGTCCAAAATTCCTCAGCTCCCTTCCTATACTCTTCAGGAATAGTTAGCAGATATGTTGCAAACAAAACCTGATCAGGGGTTCCGGTGCGCTTGACTTCTAGTAGATGATCCATCATCAGCCGTTCAGGCACACTATCTGATCTTTCTATTCTCCGCATCTCTTGCTCTCCTCCTCGTCTAAGTCCCACTCTATGTCATCAATTGACATACTTTGATCCTTTCTGACTTGAACTACTTTCTTCAACGTGCTACAATAGCAGATGTCGAACCAATTGACAATCTAGACATTGACAATCTAGATGAGGAGACGAAATCAGATGGGTAAGCACTCTGAAGAGGCAGGGTACCCGGTCGGAACACGCGGATCTGATTCCCGCATGTCACCCAAGGGGTGGGAGTCGGATAGATCTGCAAAACCAGCAGAGACGCCGTCTGAGCGTGCCGCAGAAGCACGTCACGAAGGATGGTCAATAACTGGCAGGAACAAGTAGGACATAATAACTACACCGGTACACTTCACATGTACCGGTGTAGTTCTGTCTTCATCGGTTAGGCCATGCCCACTGACCACGTTGATTACCGTATCTCACTGCATATTCTCGATACGATTTTCCTAGTCCGAACACCAGGAGATCTACAGTATCGTCATCAGGCAGTTCAGTAAGTACTTCTGCCGGGCGTGATGTCGTCTCATGAACAATCGACGGATCAGATGCACTGTACACTGCCCTTGGTTCAGGTCCCCACCGATCAATCACCTCGGCAACGGTAGTATCCCTCGTTCGAATCACAATTGCTGGCGAAATAACATCATTACCAGGACCATTATCTATTTTTGACTTATATTGAACTATATCACAAATTCTCGGCTTCAAAGTTATCTCCTATCAGTTTAAAAGATCAATCGCATGATGGTCTGAGACTGCTATCTTTTGTTCGGGAAGTACACAACTTGGGTAACACCGTGCATAACAGTCTCTACCAACACAGTGCAATGTCATATATTTACCAATATGATCCTTCAATCCACAAAACACACATGTTACATAGAATTTTATCATTCTGTTACATTTTCTCTTACATCATAGTCTAAGTACTCTTCAGTACTGCTCATGATACATAATCTCGCATCTCGTAAGAACTTTTCCTGCCTCTTTACACCATCAAGTATGTGCTTTGCAAGTCTTTCAGCATGCAAAGGACAACAAGTAAAGAATGGGGACCATTCCTCACTTGTGGTATATTTAGTTAGAAACACTACTGAAGCTCGCGAATTAACATCAAGTGGAAACTCTACCCGCATTTCCACTACAGGCAAACTTGAATACTCATCTAGAAACAAATATCTAGAGATCTTCTTGAATCGTCTAAAGAAACCAATGATCATGACACATAATCTCGCATATCATAATCTAGGTACTCTTCAATACCTAGCTGTTTTCGTTGTTTGTCCAGACCCGCAATCAAGTCATCTGAAAGTTCCTTAGCTTGTCCGGGAGTACAAGTAAAGAATACTTTCCATTTACCATCTGTAAGATATCTAGATTTAAATTCTACCTTTGGCCTATCACCGATAATTGAGAAATCTACATCCATTTCTATTATTGGTACACCAGATGGTTCATTAAGGAACAAGTATCGAGAAACCTTACGCAATCGTTCAAAGAAACCAATCATGTCAGTACACCCTCCAGTTCAAGCATCTTGGTACGCATGATACCCCTTGCCAGAGCTTCCTGTTCCGGGTCCAAGTCCAGGGATGCGAGAGCAGCGTTAAGGATCATGGCGATGTTCATTGCTTGTTGTTCCATGATCTGCACAGCACGTTCCTCTATGCCACATGCAATGGCTATCTTAGCCGTCCGTACAAGCTCCTTACGTGCCTCTCGCCACTGTTGCAGCCAACTGGCATACCCCTCTGGGTCCAGGAGAGAAGCGTCGTCAGGTGCCTCTGACACCTTCTTCTGAAGCCATGCAACCTCCCCGGCAGCTTGCTTTACCTCTCGCAGCAACGCATCCCAAGGGGAGATATCCTCTTCCATGGCTATCATATGTGCCATAATCCACGCTCCATATACATCTACATACATATCACTAGCAGGTCTATGCCTCGAACATCTACCTACAGGGTATTTGGTACCGTCACCAGCTGGTTTCTCGCAGTAAGATATAGTACTATGCGTATCTTTACTACGATTTACTATCTTCTTACCACACAAACCACCTAATATTGGTTTACCATTTTCTTCAGAACGTCTTATATGAACTAATGCATCTATTCTTGCACACATTGCCAGTGCATCATCACACTTCTTCGCATATGTGTGATCATGCCGGAGCACCCCTCGTCTGATTCCCTTCTTTGCCATTGTGCTATCATAATCCTCTGTACTCGGAATCCCCCTACGCACAGGAGATCCAATCTATGGATAGGCAAGTTATTCTGATCATTATCGGGCTGTTCACTACAGTATTTCAGCTCTCTGCGGTGTCTCTTCTCATCGCACAGTGTGTGATGATGACCAGAACTCGGAGAGAGTCCAGGGGGAACAGTCATCCGATAGAAGAGTGCATCTCTCACGGTGAACACACCATAGAGGAGTGCATCAATGAAGTGATGAAGATGATCCAGGAGGACAAGGAGCGTGAGGTGCTGAGATCCAGCACCATGCGACTCTCTGACCAGTTCATACCACTAACAGAGAGGTCTACTGTTGACTGAGTCCAGGAGGGGTAGGCGTCCTATCTGTGACGGCAAGGTGTCATTCAATAGTGCAATTCGACTTAAAGAGGAATGTCTACTGTACGTACTGAATTATCGTAATGAAACTGGAAAGCCACTCTCATACGTCCTTGGTAGCCTGATTGAACTTGGATACAATGAAATATGTAAAACTATGGAGATTGATAACCTTTGAACCCTACCTGGTCTTTCGTACTGATGGCAACTGGTATCATAGGTATGTGGATAGCCCCTAGGAATCCTCGCACTGGTTGGATGATCAACATACTCAACCAGCTGGTATGGATCGTGTACGCCGTAGCCACATACCAATGGGGGTTCTTGGTATCCGCATTTTTGTACGGAGCAACCTACATCCGATTCTATCTAAGGTCGTATGATGTCACGAAAAACGCGGAAGGAGCTGTCACAAACTAGTAGAGCACAAAGGTGTAAAAAGTATGGTTCTGAGAGATCATGGCGTATCAACAACCTTGAATTCTGTCCTAGATCAGGCAAACGCATATATCTGTCTGACATGGAGGCAGATCGAATATCGTCCAACGCGAAGGATGCTCCACCGTTGAGTTACTACACATGCTGGTATTGCGGCATGTGGCATCTGACCACACAGAGATACAAGAGTAAGGGCAATGGCTGAACTGAGAGACGCCGTGGAACTACTGACGACCGGGCGTGCACCTAAGAAGAAGAGAATAAGTTACGCATTGTATCTACAATTTTCAGTGCTACTGTACCTGAATTTAGCACATGCATACTTCTTCATGCTGGCAATAGGGGTCATCCACCACGAATGGATACCAGCACTTCCTACCATTGGATATGGTTGGTCGCTGATGGTGACTATCTTGATGCGACTAACGTTCAAGGATACCAGATTTCCTGGTATCTGGAGAAATGTCGATTGGAAACGAATGTGATCCGGTACACCCGAGGTCCAGGGGAATAGTGATGACTGATACGAACTATGCACACTATGTGCGGCAAAGAGTGAAGCCAGGTGGATATGTCATATCTGAAGTTGATAGACTTGGAAATCCTCAAGATCTCATAGACACATTCATATATGGCATACTTGAAGACGCCAAAGAAAATTTAGCTCTTTATACGACATCTGAAAATGGGAACGCTCCCACTACAGACCATGCCATATTTGCACTAGTACCTATAACAGAATTGACCAATGAGCCTATTGAATCACCCGTGAAAAGTGAAGCTGAGCTGCACAGTAGTTTCGCGTGTCCAGGATGGGAATACGGCATGACTATCGGTTGGCGTGGTGGGGACGCAGAAAATCCGCCTAAAGGTGATGGGTGGATACGTAACGTAGAAGCTGGTTGGGAAGGTTGGGAGCGTTTCCAAAACTACGAAAAGTCTTACTGGCGCCGTCCCTTACAAGGGTAAAGCGTAGATGTATTACATGTACATGATACATGAATGATAAGGGCGGAAGATGAATTCATCTTCCGCCCTTACTTTCTGCTAACATGATGAACGCCCATCAGGTCTGGCGGCCTGTCGATGGGCATTCACTCCAACAAAAGATGGGTACAGTATAGCATGGTCACTCCCTCAGTGCTAAGAGCGTCTCTGTCCCTTTTCATAGATGCCGGACAGTCAGTCATTCCACTATATGGACGTAATTATCATGGTTGTGCCTGTTATGATAGAATAAAGCATAAGCACTACAAAGCACCTAGAATTCATAGATGGCGTGAAACTCCGCCTCTTAGTGACGAACTACTCAATGAGTGGCACACATGTGTTAATCCAAGTGGTAAGAAGTGGATTGACCTTGGACTCAACTACGGTTGGGTAATCCCTCAAGATGTCATAGTCGTGGACATAGAGGGGAGACAGATCAGAGACTTCGCATCATCTGGACTCATCCCTGATCTGTCCACATGTTCCTACCTGGTCAACACTGCCGGAGGTGGGCTGCACATCGCCTACCGTCTTCCAGCTGGATTGCAGTCACGTCCTGTCGGGCATGCAACAGTCCAGGAAGCGGACAGTGGTTACCACTTCGAACTACGAGGGTACGGCAACTACGTCGTAGTACCCCCTTCCGACGGCCACCGTAGACGCTGGGACTGGCTGAATCGTCCTGGGGTAGTCCAGGGTAGGTTGGAGCTTCCCGCGGCTCCTACGTTTCTACGTGACCTCCTGAAGCACCCTGTGAGTTCCGGATCGTCCAGGGGTGGCAGTGTCCGGGTATCTGTCTCAGATTTCGACATACAGGAATGCTCCGAGATTCCGGATGGATCACAGGAAGACCACCTGTACCGGGTGGCATGTTCGCTGCGAGCACGTGACGCGGACGATGACTCTGCACTCGGCATCCTGTACGGAGTAGTTGACGCATTCGTTGCTTATCGTCCTGATGATCCGTGGACACACGAGCATGCAGAGGCGAAGTGGTCTCACGTCAAAGATCATTACAACGCTGGACCATCAGAGCCTGTAATGGTGCCTATGCATGGTGTAGGTACAGGTTCGACTGCTGTAAAGGCTATGCGGGCCGTAGCATCTGTAAGTCCAGGAGAAGACGGGGTCATAGATAATATGAGTACTTCTCACGTTGAGGCTGAATTCGCCAGTCTTACGCAGAGTATCGAGGATATTGTCCCTACAGTTCTTCCCTCCCCCTCTAATCCAATGGGAGTGGCTAGGCAACTGGTAGAGGCTTTCCGCGTAGCACAGGGACTGTCTGTCACCTGGTATCAGGGGGACTTCTACCGTTGGAAAGGTACACACTGGGAGCAATGGGACAATGATGAAGTCAAAGGATGGTTGTACCGTGCCACGGAGCATGCAACCTATGCGGCACGTGGTAAGGATGGCGCTGTCAAACAGGTTCCGTGGGATCCAACCAGACCTAAGATCGCAAATCTCATGTCTGCCCTTGCCAAGGGCGTACTACAGCGGACAGACGAGCCTGTAGACGGCCAGGGAACCATAGCATTCACGAATACCACACTTAACCTACATAATCGTGAACTAATACCACATACACCAGAACACTTCAATATGTTTAGTTTGCCATATGCATATGATAAGAACGCCAAGTGTCCAAGATGGATAAAGTTTCTGGAAGAAACCTTTGGTAAGGATAGTGAACAAATAAAACTTATAGCACAAATGTTTGGATATATCCTCAGTGGACGAACAGACAAACAAGTACTTTTCTACATACTAGGTGAGGGTGGAACAGGAAAAGGGACTATTGCGCGTGTATTACGAGCAATGGTAGGAAAGCGTGATTCTGTATCTTTAGAATTTGATGAGCTTACAGACAGATTTGGTACCGAAAGTCTGATCAACACATCCCTAGCGGTTGTAGGTGAGCCCGACTGGTCTTCAAGACAGATCAACAAGGTGATAGATCGAGTATTCAGCATCACCGGTGAAGACGCTCCAGCTGCCAGACGTAAGAACCTCAAAGCATGGAAGGGTGAACTGAAGACCAGATTCGTCTTCACAGGTACACAAGACATCTCTTTCGGATCCGCAACAACAGCAGAAGGAACCCGCAGGTTGGTGCTGCTCACCTGTAAGCGTAAAAGCTTGTCCAGGGGAGAGCGGAACACCAGTCTGACTGCTCAACTGTGTGGGGAGCTGCCAGGGATTCTCAACTGGGCACTCACCGGACTAGATGATCTTGATACTGCCGGAGACTTCCTGGTTCCGGCAGAGACTATGGGCGACATAGATGATGTCAAGTTGAACAGCAACCCAGTGGAGATATGGGCAGACGATCAATTGGCTGTTGATTCGGAATCCAAGATAGATTTTGACGAAATGTTCACTGCTTTCTCACTGTGGTGCATAGATCATCATGTGTACCAAAATCCTACACATGACCTACTATGGTTCAGAAAGCGGCTTACGGCAATGCATCGTGGTGACATCACGTCCAAACCTGTACGTCCACCAACCGTAGACGGAGTCCGACAGAAACTTGTCAAATGCAAATTTGGATTGCGGTTGGTTACCTAGATTCCCGGTCGGTTACCTAGTTCTGCTGTTCAAACATTCTTAGCATATCAGACAAATAGTGGCATACAGCCCAGGAGAGAGTTACGCGGAGTGGTAACCAATCTTCTGACTGTATGCCACTATTTGCTTACTACCTGTAATTTTTTCAAGATCATGGTTACCATTTTTCCCGTGGTTACCAAACCGAAAAAAAGTGGTAACCAGAGTTTCCCCTGGTCAGAGCGTTTGGTTACCTGGTTACCGTGGTTACCGCATTTTCTTGTGTACGTCCCTCTATAAGAACGTTACGGCTCCATATAATTTACTGCTAATAGCATATGTTAATTAGATACCCCCTATTTCAATACGCTATTAACAGCAAACATACTCTCCAAAACTCTATATATATATTTCTTAGGTAACCATAGTAACCAGGTAACCAGAGAGGGATCTTAGTACTTTTAGCAGGCAATATAGAAGATCATCGTGGTTACCAACTTGGTTACCTTGGTTACCTTTTTGTGGTTACCCCAGAAAATGTGCCACTTGACCAGGTGCTATTACAGATTGTAGTGGATCAAATACATTGATAATTTACGATAGGTGTTGACCTGTGTTTATAGATCAGTGTAGATGATTGATGATCTTTAATAAAGAACTTATCCACACAAAGTAGACAGAAATCTTACCTAGTGCTACTCAATAACTACCTATCGTAGTCAAATCTGCCTCACCCCCTGGATACTCCGGTAACCACACTGACTGTCAAACACCCCCTGGGCGTACCGAGGATGGCGGTTGATTGAGTCCATGGGTAGCTGACAGATGGTCGCTACAGTTGTGTGTATGTCAAGTCATGTGACATACTATCTCTGTACGTATCTGAAGGACCCGAGGAAGGAAACATCATGAAGACAGTAGAGATCAAGGTTGCCAACAACAGGCTGTATGTAGGAACTCCGTACAACCCCGCCTGGATACTAGGGTGCAAAATGCTTGGTGGCAGATGGGATCGGGGAACGATCTCATGGATATTTGACAGCAGAGATGAAGAGAGGGTGCGTTCCCTCTGCAAAAAGATTTTTGGTACAGACGGAACAGATAGTAAAGTCGTTACAGTTCGGATAAATGCACATCAGTGGTGGAGAGCATCCGGGAAGGGTTCCAAGATCTGGTTTGCTGGCCGAGAAATAGCTGGCCGTATGAGCAGAGATTCTGAGGTCTACCTAGGTGAGGGTGTAATCCTCATCGAGGGGAGCTTCCCATCACGTGGCGGAAGCATGCGGTACCCGAGTGTCGATCCAGATTCGAACATCATCCTAGAGGTCAGGGATGTTCCAGCTGGTCACACTGATATCCAGGTGGGCGGAGTAGAAATAGTCGAGGTCACTGAAGGTGTGGACTTCGATGCACTTCGGGCAGAGCGCGAACGCCTCATGACTCGACTGGCAGAGATCAACAATATCCTCTCCCCTGGGCAGTAGCCCCTCACGCGTATGGACCGGGTAGCCACTACCCGGTCCATTCTGCATTCAGGAGTATGTGCCAGAGACACGAATTCCCCTCCTGGGTAGTCCGGTGTACCCTTGGACACTTCAGTGCCTCAGAAATCCAGGGGGAGAGTAGGATTGAGATATGATCACCAACGGTGAACGGAAGAGATCCTCACACTGCGCAACATCAGCATGTGTGGAAGTAATTCGTAGTGGTGCGTTCATGTGTGCAACAGATGGAGTTACGAGTATCTATTTCCTCCTGGATCACTGGAGAGAATTTGTGAAATCACTAAAGAAAGATTCGATATGACAATACAGACTGTGCAAGAAAAGACATTACCGCACTCATGTGGTAAATGTGACATACGTTGGAATGGTTATGCAACTGCTCATTGTGGAGGATGCCACTACACTTTCACATGTATTGGTGCATTCGATGCACATAGATGTGGAACGGGTGATACCGCACACTGCAAGCCACCTGCTCAGTGTGGTCTGGTCAAATCGGGACGTTCCTACCATTGTTGGGGATTCCCTAGCGATGATGACAATATGGGAGCAATCGCACGTTGGAAGGCGAAACAATCCACCACCTTGGATCCTGCACCTAATCCAGAGGTGGAAGTGGATGTGTATGGCTCTGTAGAGGACTCTGAGACGTCCGTAGACGCAAGATCCAGTCACATGCTCACCGGTACACCTACCCCTGGATTTAGCGCCTTAGCGTAAAAATGTATGTAGTTGAATATTTGAATACTTAGGTAGATGTACTTAGATGTCTCTACCTAAGTATTTAGATATACAGATAAAGCACTGACCTGCAAATATGTATCAACACTGATTTATCAAAGGATGGTATACTCACATCATGTCTGAATTGAAACCGTTCATTGGTAGTCATGTACACTTCACTGAGGCGATACACATAAAGGATGCTTACTCTGTTGGGTATTCACTTGTTTGTCGTTTTGCTGTCGTCACTTACATTCACAATAGATATGATTTGCCAGATGTGTCAGAGGATGACCCTCAGATACACTTTTGGGAGGTTGGACTGGCGATCTTTACTCAGACACATATTTACTTCAGAGAGCACGTCTTACAGGACCCAAGGGACAGGTACACATCAACAGGACTATCGGAGAATGTCACACGGTGGCGTACGAGCACGTGGCATTGGCCTAGGCAAACATCTGCATGCGAAAGTTGGTCATCCAAGTGAGTAACATACTAGTTGGTAACATCGTGCACTACGTTCCGGAAGGTGCCGTAGGTGTCGGATGTCAAGATTACTGTAAACGTGCAGTAGTTTATCATGTTTCGAACGTAGTAAGTGCTGAACTGGGATGGCTACACGCACACTGTAGGAGGGCAGTACTACTAGATCTTGTCGTTGACAATGAAACATTTATCGATGTACGAGAGGATGATGCACTCATGTGTTCGGGTACGTGGCATCATCCTATTGATCACTCAGATAGATAGACATAACTACAAATCACCCCCCACCTGGATTAACGTGTTGCAGTTTCTTTGATTAGTAACTGCAACCTATTCCAACCATCCTAGGAAGGTACACTATCAGCATGAATCAGACACCGGAATGCATCGCTAAGATGGTACATTACAGAAGCTATGGTACACCAAATGGAGAGTACCCATCTGTATGTCGAGCCGCTGTCATAACCGAGATTGACCCAGAGAATGACAAATTTAGTGAATCTGTAGGGTTGTGCGTGCTGAACCCTACCGGAATGTTCTTCAACCAGCACGTACCACACGATTCTTATGATCAGGTAGTAAATCGTAGTACCTGGACACCAGGTACTTGGCATTGGCCTTGCCACTGATCATAGACGTAGGAGAGGGAGTCCCTCTCCTACGTTTGTCTTTTTAACCATCCTAGGAAGCTAGGTAACCACTACCCTGTGACGTAGACCACTGTCCACTAACTTGACTTCAACCTCTCCAGCTGTCATTCTATATGCGGCAAGCAAAACGGCCAGGGAGACAAGGGGAGTCTTCTGAACAGTTTCTGAATTGTAGTTTGAAAATTACATGCAACATCGTCATCAGATTTAGATCAGTATTTATGATTTAGGGAGATCATCATGGCTAAGACACTCTACGATGGATACACCAAAGCCCAGTTGATCAATTGGGCGCGCGATGAGAAGATCCGTGGATATACCCGGATGAACGGTTACCAGCTGTTACAGGTCTGTCAGGAAGCCCAGATGGTGCGTAACTACGGTAGAGAGCAGGCTCTACTCGAACAGGGCACCGTAGGTCCCGGAACTGTCCTCCAATACCGAGGTCACCCAGACTACGTAATCAGGGTAAGCTCCGGCATCATGCAAGACAGTATGGGAACCTACGTATACTCGGAGACACTCTCCCTTCCCTATGAGCTACGGTACGGATTCTCGCTTAAGCGTGACGTTGCCATTGATAACGAGCTCAAGGCTTCATCCCCAGAACTACACAAGGACCGTCTCTACAATCTAGAGCACATTCCATGTACCGAGATCTGATCTACTTTCTGGATGTTCGGATATTGCCGAACATCCAAATGGAAGATCAAATCATCTAATCAGAAAGGTTATCTGACATGAAGCGCAGTGAACTCCACGTAGGAGATGAACTCTATCATGCCACAGAGTGGCAATGGAAAAATCACGAAGGGTATAAGGCTACTGTCTGTTCAACAGAGCCTTACAAAGAAAGTACATGGGGTCGTCACTACTCAGTACCTAAGGGTCCTGGGGTTCTAGTAACGATGGGGAATAGCGACTATCAACGAGTCGTCACCCTTGGATCCCTACGGGGACCATACGAACAAATAGCGGCAGAGGTAGAAGTCAGAAGAGCAGCCGCACAACTTCAAGAAAAAGAAGCTGACCAGCTCTACAAAGAGCGTTCCGCGCGAGTTACCGAACTCATCGAACGGGCAACTGCACAGGGCATCACCGCTCGTGTAGAGGATGGTTCTCGATCTATAGTCCTATCTGTATCCGACTTCACCAAGCTCATTGAGCATCTGGATAGGACAACATGAAGAACATCGTAGATGACAACATGAACAAAATCATAGAGGCTCAACGAAGGTACATAGACGCATGCCTCGACTGCGACGTACTGGTCGACCAGTTGGAGACATGCAATTACGACCCGTCGTTGTCCGAGGAGATGCTACGTGCCGCTGACCATGCCGCTGTCGTCTTACTGTTACAAATCAAAGTTGCCGTAGACAAACGACGTGAAGCTTGGAAGGACTTGAATACCACACTGAACAGCTGATCAGTCGCTAACCAGTTGGGGGTAGGCAAAGTGCCTACCCCTACTGCTTTTGCAACAACCACAAATGCAATCCTTGCATTCTGAACACGCGTTCATAAACTTCTAGTCCATATTCACACTATTTATCGATAAAAATCTACACAAATCCACATAAATACTCGACATGAAGAATCAATATTCTAAGTTTGCCCCTCCCCCTGGATTGATGTACTGTGCCTTGAGTACCGAGATTCCCGGGGATCCAGAACAGAATGGGGACAAAATGCCTGAACCTGTAAGTTTATGTCAAATGACCTTCAGCCAGAAAATGGCATATGCCCTGGAAAAAGAGGAGGAACTGAAAGAAGGCGAAGTTAAATCGCGGAACCGGGCCAGGTACGGATTGCCGAGCATCACCGAGACGGTGTGTCGTGACATTTGCCTATCGAAGTCTCAGTACTACCGGGGGAAGAGAATATGGACAGCAAGATGGTCAGATGATCCAGAGGTTGCAGATACAGCTGAGGAACTCATCCGCCTCCTGGATTCTTCCGGAATCACGATTGTAGAAGCAGACAAGCGACTGCATAGACTGAGAGACCAGCGAGCGCAGGGAGTCCGAACAAAGTTTACAGTCCTAGAACAGCATAAACTTCTCAAAACACTGCCCGAACTTGCTGGTATGGCCCTTGCTCTGTCCAGGGTGCCGGAGTTATCCGGCGATTGTGATCCGGTACTCATCTACCGATCCCTGGATTTTGCGAACCGGGCGAGAAGGGATCTTAAGCATCTAATTGATACACTAAAGAAATTTACCCCAAACGGGGACTATTTCTCATAGTCACTACTAAAGGAGGATAATCAATGAAACGACCGATCACTACGATCCTAAGAGCATCACAACTCAAGATTGATCCTACTGTGCAGCGTAGGATCAACATGTCTCGTGTGTCGGAGATGGCACATAACCTAGAGTATGAGGCGCTGGGATTCATCACCGTGTCAGCACGTAATACAGATGAGAGTCAATACTACGTGATTGACGGGCAACACCGCGTAGCGGCTGTTTGCAAGGTGAATTCGGGCTATCAAATGAGATGTCAGGTTTTTTATGGTTTGACCATCCAGGAAGAGGCACAACTGTTCAGGCTTCTGAATAACACTGCAAAGCCGGATGCCATTGACTCATTCCTGATCAAGTGTGTGGAAGGGGATCCAGCTTCCCTGGATATTGACAAGATTCTAGAAGAACGAGATTGGTCTGTCTCCGCCCGCGGAGCGGAGCGTGTAGTACGGAGCATCCGGACTATTGAGAAGCTGTATGCCAGGGGTACTCCGAAGACGTTGGAGAGCACCGTGGACGTTCTTACGGCAGCGTACGGGTACCACTACACCACCATGGATTTTCGTCTCGTGTCGGGGTTGTGGGAATTTTTCCATAGGCACGTGACAGTTGCGATCCCCGATGAAGGGCGTGTAATCAAGGTCCTCAGCACGTATCCAGGGGGTAGCCAGGCACTGATTGGAATGGGCCTAGGACATGCCCTTACCAGGAACGGTGTTGGTACGTGCATCGCACGGGTAGTCACAGAACTATATAACAAAGGACTTAGGACGAGAATGAAACTCTCAAGCATCTAATAGACGTTGATGTGCCAACAGTACTCAACTGCTGTTGGCATATCACATATCGAGTATAGGAGAGACACAATGCATAGGAATTGGAAACCAAAACACGAGCTCAGACCCAACAAAAATGTGAATGTAGTGCCATCTGACGGTAAACTGGTAATGATTGGATGTGCACTAATTGCCGCCGGGTACGCGATAATCGCGTATCTGGTGAGCCAGATTGACCTGTTTTCGGGAATACCCGTAGGAGGAAACTGAGTATGAATTCCAAAATCAAAATCAGAGGTTATGTTGCAGCGGCAACTGCATCCCTGGGCTTGTTGGTACTACTCCTCACAACCGCGGCTACATGCGAGAGGACTCCACAGGATACGTCTTGGGGAGTAGTAATAGAGCACTACCGGGAGGGTGACGAGCCCGGGCCGCATTGGAAGAAGTCTCAGTGGTGCATCAAGTTTAAGAACAAATGGGGTAAAAAAGGATATACCTGTTCAGACAACAAGCAGATCTGGACAGATTACCCAATCGGTTCCAATTACAAGAAGTGAGGCATCATGCACGACATGATCGAATGTATTCATCCTTGTCCCATACATGAGCCGTCTGAACACCACATGACGAAGTGGCCGATGGTCTGGAAGCCGGACAGGGGAATTATAGAGCGGATGTGTATCCATGGCGTTGGGCATCCCGATCCGGATTCTCTGACGTATCTACATGGACGAGACGACGGGGTACACGGATGCTGTGGGTGTTGTGCCAGTCCTGAACAGCAACGAGAGGATGTTGTTGTGAGTAAGCGCCATCTTGGAGATTTCCGAGAGCCTAGCGAGAAAGATCCAGTGACACTTACTGAATATCTGGTGCTAGTTAGAGCGTCATCTAACTATCCATGGACAGAAATGCCAAATTACGTGTATCCAACACTAAGTAAGGCATTAGAGGTTTTTGGCCAATACTCGATGGTAACGCTGAATCCGAAGCATCAGTACCGCATAGTCCGGAGGACGTGGACAGAGACCCCAGAGGTAGATGTGACGGTTGTGGAGTTGGAGATGGAAAATGACTGATGAGCAAATCATCAACATGTTGGTCGATGCGCTAATTCATGGCGGAGTGCCCCTCAAAAAGGCCAGTCGTCTAGCGCAGGATATTTTCGAAGTGCTAGACGATGCTGGTCTCATGCTGCCGGAAACAGATAGTACTGGACACTGGTATATCGAACTAGATGTGCCTGGATCTATAGACCGTACCAAGGACGAGCACGAGATGTTGTCCGATGTCGTCGTCCACCGGAATACAAATGGTAGCATTGTAATGCTAGAAATACCAGATACGTACACAATAAGAGGCAACTATGATAAGTGATGATCTAAGAGATGAAGAGCTTCTTAAGGCTAAAGAAGCAGCAAAACTACTCAATGTGCATCCAACTACGATAACTCGCTGGGCTAAGTCCGGTAAACTGCCATACGCACTAACGCCAGGTGGGCGGAAGTTGTACAGGAAGTCCGTCATACTAGAAATAGTAGATAGAAAATAGTGGATAGAGATATTAGGCATACCTAATATCTCTCAAGAATAGGGCACTGATCACCCCGGATAGACTACATGCCCGGGGTGATTTCTATCTATACTCATGTATATTACCTGGTCAACACAAGTCTCTAAAGAATCTTGAAAGATGCTCGTCCACTAGCTTGACATTCCCCTATCACGTGCTAGTGTAGTGACATGCCCACGAGGGAACGGGCAACCGGGACAGGGGATCCAGGGAAAAGGTTCACTTCAAGTAATTTGACAAAACCATACGAACCACAAAAGATCACTTAATAGTGAGGATAAAGACATGGAAAACATCATGTTTATCACGGTTTGCGATGTTTGTGGTGTACAGGTCGCAAGGCGATCTGACACGGACATCCTAGAGGATGTCGAGGGGACACTCTCTGGCACAGGAGGTGTCGCGCCTACGGGCACCGAACACGAATGTGACGGATGGCAGGTTGGAACGCACAACCCGAAGATGCCACAGTTCATGTAGTACAGAGGATGCTTTCAGCTTTCAGACTGACACAGGGATCATGACCCGGGCATCCGCGGAACACGGGGGATAGTTGATAGGATTTAGGTAGGAGAGACCACAATGAGTGCACCAGCCATTGACATCAGAGACACGCGACCGGCTTCAGACCGGCAGGTCGAGTACATCAGAGGACTTCTAGAGACCAGGGATGTCTCACAACTGACTAGCACAATCGCTTTGGACACCATCACCCTTCTGGGCGGTCTGTACGCAGACACCATCAGCGACTCCATGGCGGACTCGACAATCAAAGCCTTGTTAGCCATACGGCCGGTGCAAGTTCAGGCCGCTACGACCAAATCAGAGCCGGTAGAGGTGCCATCATGGGACGCCATCCGGAAGATGACAAGGGACCTTCCGGACGCTTACTACGCGCTGGAAGCGAAAGATGGCAGCAAACACTTCTTCTTCCAGATCAAGACCGGCAAGGACGGGCGCAAGCGCGTCTATCACGTAGTCGGCGCACCAAAAACGTTCAGAAGAAAGTCCATGAAAATGGAGTGGGTGTACGCAGCAGTAAAGAAGATCACTAACGACCCTAAAGCAGCGGCTCAAGAGTTCGGAAAGATCTTCACGCGCTGTGCGGTTTGCTCCGCACCGCTGAGCGATCCGGAGTCCCTAGCTCGCAACATGGGACCTGTTTGCGCTACCAGGTTCTGCTAGTTTGATCATTTTTGCACGGTGCACGTACATCCGCATCACGTACGTGCACCGACATGAACGATCAAATCACGAGTGACAGGAGTTTGACATGTTTGAAATAGGTGCGCAGGTACGGATAGCAGACACCAATGATCAGGATCCAGAAGTGGCTGGATGTGTCGGAGAAATAGTAGATATCGTCTTGAGTCCGAAAAGACAACTTGTTGCATGGTACGTGGTACGTGTGACTGATAGATTCGGATCCGTAACAAATTACTGGTTTCAACCTTTTGAGCTGGAAAATATTTGATTGATCTGCTTTAGTCGTGTTCAGTCCTACTGAACATGGCTATGGAAGATCAAGTACACAACAGAAGGAGACTGAAATGTCAGAAAAGAACGACAGGGAGTGCACTGTACAGGTTTCACACACGTTAGAGGCACTGCTACCAGGAATACGGGAGATGGTCAACCGATTCCGCGATGGCACAGAGGCGAGCCCGTACGCGTGTCTGTACACACTGCGAAGGGAGATCGGGTACCTGACACAACACCTCGCTGGGTATAAAGCGCCGACACTCAACGAGTGTGATGCGGTGTGTCGCATGTATTTCTCATATCAGGGACCCGACGACGGTAGTCAGACATGGGGACCTAATAACATCAAAAGAGGGTTACGATCTTGAGTTCAAATACACAGGACCAAACCCAGTTGGTCCACAACGTAACGGATGGACCATCGTCGGCAAATGTCCCGAATGGGACGAAGCACGGACACAACAAGCGCAGGCGTACAGCGCGGCATGCGCAGCAATGAGTAACGGAGAGTGGGACGGTATTTGGTACTAGATTTTTGGATCATGTTCAACTCTGTTGAACATGGTCTTGGAGCCTAGTCAACGAGAGGTTGTGCTCAGATGGTCAAATACAGAAGAGTTAATTGGAATGTGTACGGGTATTGTGCCACTTGCAACGCGGATCCAGGGGGGGCATGCAAGAATCTACGCTACACAGATGCTAGATCATCTCACCCGCTGTACAACGATACCCCGCACCGTGGGCGCACGAGGCTCACGGTAGAGCAACAGGAGTGGGAGTACAGCTATAAGCAGCAGTATGAGGACTACTCCGGCTAGTTTCTGTGGTATCCGTATGAACTATACGGATATCGCAGTGACCGTCCGGTCAGCACAAATATCAAATCAGGAGTTCATCATGTCTAGTGCAGAGACTCAAAGCATTCCAAGCATTCCAAGCATTCCAATCATTGAGGTGGATGCTGACCAGCTGTATATGGAACAGACCGGAGAGCTTCCTCGGACCCTGTCCTGGGCGTTGTCCACTGATTCGATATTTATCGATGGAATCCTCAAGCGTCTTATGGCCTCAATGCGGTCCGCGGTCTATCGAGGAAACGTCTCTTTCGTTCTGGAATGGGATCATGATACGAAAGCCACCAGACCAGTTGAGTACGGTATAGAGGCGTTCTGTCAGGGTGATCTGACGGTGTGGTCGGACGGTGGGGAACATTCCCCTCGACCGTGGCGGCTATCCGCCCGCGTCGAAGCGCGGATGGATGACTACGGGGTTGGAGGATTTCACGCAGTCCCTGATACACCAGGAGAGGCTATTGTAGCCTCCAGGCACACATTGGAGGTCACTAAATTCGTTGGACAGTCGGTAGCCAACATGATTGTGGGACTGCTCCCTGGTCTACTGGCTCGCGAGCACATTGAAGACCTGCTTGAACTTCCGCGTTCTAGAATGCCTCTACCGGGTGATGTCCGGGAGTGGGAGGAACTCTCCCAGGACTGGAAGTGTAAGGTACGTCCGCCAGTAGCTGGACCTGATCAGTACGCCAAAGCTGAGGAAATTTCCAAAATGATAAATGATGAGATTACTGATCATCGAAATGTGATCCTGTCTCTGATTGAAGACATCCTCGGGATTTCTGGCACATACGACCTGAAACCTGGTGACAAGTCTGTAATCAGATGTGATAAAGATATTTACACATTGGATGCTGCCAGACTGGCAAATATACTAACTCTGTGTGGATATCCCATCTACACAGATGAAAATGGACTTTCAATACCTCCAAAATCAAAAGATTTTTCCAGTAAATTGTACATGCTAATGGATCTGATTAAACAGTACCCATGGGTTAATTTAACTCCAAATCTCAATACTATGGCTTCTGTAATTGAAGTCCCTCTCAGTGCATTGGTACGTGCTGGTCTAGACGATTGTCTGGACGCGGTACGAGCATATGAGAAAACCATTCGAGATCATCTCAAAAATCTGATGGATCAACTTACCGCAGGATTGCTGGATGGTCCTGTAGGACAAATCCAGGGTACGTACGATTGGCACGATGACAGTGAGCTGCCGTCAGCCAGTACTATCGCGTCGGCTAGGGATGCCATCATCTCCACCGGATGGTTGGCGGAAGTGCATTCCGTCGACCAGGAGGGACTACATCCGTGGGGGTTGTACGCGGTCCCATCGGACGGTTGGGACCACGGAATGCGCAGGGTGCTCAAATGGCTAACCGGAAGTCTCGGAGACACGCTCAAAGTTCTGGTAATGCCGGTTCCTGAACCGTAAACAACCGTAAATTGATCAGCTTTGCCGTATGCTCGGGTAGTTCCCGAGCATACCCATGGAAGATCAAAGGTTCATTAGTGAGGGTGAATTATGGCAGATCAGGACATTCAAACGGAAGAGAGACACCGTTGGTATTTTGAATCCAGACACAAGTCAGAATCAGGTACTGAAAATTGGGATTTGGTTGATCAACGTATAGTACACCAGGAAGGCATTGAAGGTTTCGCTTCGACTTGTAGAGAGGAGTACCCTAATTACGATTTTCGCCTTGTTCATGAGATAGTACGTGAAGAGATCACCTATTTGTAGATGGCCGCGCCCGGCCTGGTAGCCGGGCGCGGATCGCAACATCGTGTTGTGGCTGGTGGCGTGGCAAATGAGCACGCGCTGAGCACACGTACGTAATGGGAAAGATGATAGTTGATATGTCAGAATCTTCTACTTTGATCAAATTCTACGTGGAATCATACGTAGAAGGTAGTCCGGACTGGAATTGGGTACGAGTTCAAGATTGGCACGAAACAGTAAGCGGAGCGGTTGACGCCATTCAGAAGCTGATGACTCAAGATTCGGTATCTGGTAGGCATATCAAATACCGAATTGTCCAGGAGATAGTCATTAGTCTAGTTTTACCTACACATTAACGTAGAAATGCCCAGGGTAGCTACCCTGGGCATTTCTGTGTGTGTGTGTGTGTGTGTGTGTGTGTGTGTGTGTGTGTGTGTCAAC
>Ga0153916_10000065_pt1 | contig 58912 bp, 41 predicted proteins | sample Opewatmetagenome_FD_109642 | JGI IMG/M metagenome (GOLD analysis project Ga0153916, IMG submission 109642) | Freshwater wetland microbial communities from Ohio, USA - Open water 3 Core 3 Depth 4 metaG | ecosystem: Environmental > Aquatic > Freshwater > Wetlands | place: USA: Ohio, Lake Erie...
AAACAACAAAACATTTTAAAAAATTTTACTTAATACTTTATAACCAAAATTTTAACCCCCCCCCCCCGTTATTTCAAATAAAACTTTTTGTTAAATTCAATTTTATTTTAAAAAAATTTTTTAAAAAGAAAAAAGAAAAAGAGGTAAGGGGTTTATCCCCTTAACGACCTAGGTTTATTTTTTGTATTGTTCTTGGTATTGTTTGAGTATTGCTATTCATATCTTGGCTATTATGTGGTTTTGGGTTTTTTATTTCATCAGATTTACTGTTTCCAGCCATATCGTATCCTGTTGTTTTGATTGTTACTATTAACACAGGGTTGTAGTTTTCTAGTACCCATACGTATGAAGGACCTGATCCATTAACTGTTGATTGTAATACATCGTTGTAGTAGAATTCTACGCGATCCATTCCACTTGTAACATCTGATGCTATTGCTGTGAAGGTTAACTCCCAGCCAGTCCATTCGTTACCGCCAGTTACTTCATATTGTAAAGCTATTTCTGGTACTGCTTTATCAATCTTGAAAGTAACTGTGTTATGAGGTGTTTCTTCGTTACCTACATTGTCTATTGCCCAGTATTCAACTGTGTGTGAACCATCAGATGAAACAGTTATTTCCCCTGTGTATGTTTGTACTGATCCACCGTCGATCATGTATTTGATCTCATCTAATCCAGAAGAGATTCCATTTGATTCAGGATCTTCGGCTTCAAGTTTTACTTTTACATTGCTTACGTACCAACCGTTAAGTCCATCCGGTGATGCTGGAGTCAATGTATGTGTGGATGTAGGTAATGTTCCATCAATACCAATACCTAAAGATTTCAAGTTGTTGCCAGGTTGAATATCGTCAAATAATGGTAATTCAATGTCTAATTTATATACGCCTTCGTCTTGGAAGTTATAACTAACAAAGTTTACTGGTTCTTCTCCGCCTACATCAAGTGTTATACCACTTACGTCATCAGTCCAGTTTATGGTTCCATTTGGATCAGTGAAATAATCCCAGATTGTTGCATAGCAGGTTAAGCCAGTTTCTGTGAATGTACCAAGATTGTTTACAATTGCACTTATTGTTTGTGATCCTGGTTTGAGATATAGATCTACTGTTGGTGGTCCTCCACCTACTTCTACATATGCTTCAATCATATTGTCGTATGCATAAGATGATGTTAGGTCGACCCATGTTGTACCACCATTTGAAGAGAACCAGAAGGATTTTCCAGTAACTCCTCCAGAGCTTAAACCCTGTGGATGATGTTGTGGTGCAGTCGAGTGTGGAATATCAATTCCTATCCATATATCTTTGGTTTCATCGATTGTAGGTCCGGAAATCGGAATTTCTATCCATTGTGCACCAGAAGCTCCTGTGAATGCTTGTGATGCTATTTGTGGACCTGGTGCTGTTGCTGTTCCTTGGTCGTAAATCCTTACAGTACCATCGTGTGTATATCCTGCGGCATCATCATAGTGATAAAACTTTACCTTAGTGACTTTTTCACCGTTATGTCCTGCAAGCTCTGTTGGTGTTAATCTTATAGCACAAATCATTGTTCCAGTTGTACTCCCAAGGGCGTTTGCATACACCTCGTTTGTATATTTAAGCCATGTACCACGGCTGCCATCAGCTGGTGATGTGATTTGTTTTACACCTACATTGCGGAAATAATTCAATGTTATGTAATTTACAATGTAATTATTTGCTGAGTCGCCATCTGATAAAGAACAGGTTGCGTGAACAAAGTAACTTATATCTGCATTTTGAGGAGTGCTAAGATCATCTGGTGTCCAATCATCGAAATTGAGAGTGACGATTTCACCAGGTACAATCCAATCATCTGCAATTATAGTTATTGTATCACTATATTCTGATAAAGTTACATATGCTCTAACTGATACGTCATCAATATAGCAGCTATTACCTAATGCAGCTACACCCATAAAACCGATATATACTGTTGAGCTTGATCCATAACTTGAGAGATCAACAACATGTTCTGCCCAACCCGTTGTTCCATCATATCGTGGGAACGATTCAATGAAGTTGAAGTTTGATCCATCTGTTGATGCATAAATATCAACTTTATCAGCAGATGTTGTATAGCCAGTATCATGATACATCCAGAAATGCAGTTTTATGATATTGCCATTGTATGGGTTGAAATTAATAGCTGGTGTGTATAATAGTGAGGAATTAGCAGAACTAATATAGTAACTATCATACTCTGCCATATCTTCACCACTGTGTGGTGTAACTCCTGATGGGTTTGTGGCTGTTCCATCTGGTGCTCCACTCCACATATTTTCAGGATCAGTTCCATATATGATTTGGTTCCAACCTACGGGTGGGAACCCGGATTCGGGTATATAGTCTTCGAATGTAGTATGATAACTACCTGATCCAACCCAGACATCATCTACTTCCCAGTACCAACCATTATATCCGGTATATCTGAATCGGATTTTTACTTGCGACTGGCCATCTGCCCATGAAGAAATATCAAAGTCTCTAAATTGACCGTAAGATGAAGAATATCCATCAGTTACAGTAGTATAGCTTGCAATTAGTTTAGTCCATGTTAAACCGTTATCAATACTACCTTCTATAGTACCAGTTTGATTACCAGAATAGTAGTAGTAATGTCTGAATCTTAATGCTGTACCAGTTAATAATAAGCAGTCAATAGTTGGAGTTATCAACCAATCATCACAATTTTCTAATGGTGAATAATAACATCGAGCACCGTAACCGCCCCACTTTGAGTATCGATACCAGTCATTGGAATTCCATGTCGGTGGACTTTCACTTCCATAATCAAGGATGGTCCAACCTGGCGGTGGATTATTACCATATGTTCCCCATGTTCCATCGAAATTTTGCTCAATTATACCTGTATCTCCAAGTGCAAAGTCATCGAAATAGAAGTAAGAACTCAAACTTGTATCAGCTGTGCTTACGAAACGGAATGCTATTTTTACATCATTTTGACCTGCAGCCCAAGAGCTTATAACAAATTTCGAGGTTGAATAGTTAGTTTGGGATGCTGTATAGTTTTTAATAAGGTAATTCCAGTTTACACCGTCATCATCACTTCCCAAAACTTCAATATAAGTAACACTTGGAGTAGTTTCAGATATATAACAATATTGCCAGTATTGTATCATAACAGTAGCCATAGCTGAACAGTCAAATGTCTTAGATATAAACCATTCATCTTGTGCAACACCACTTGAGCCAGTTTCAGCACAACGCACTGTTTTTATGGTTCCAAGAGTATATTGATACCAAGTACTTGCGGGATTCGTTGTTATATTTGTCCAACCTGTTGGTGGGAAAATTTCTATACGCTTTTGATAACTTTCGAAACCTTCTGGACCCCAGAACTCATCTGGTGGGTATTCCTTTTTAATGTTGACATTAACGTCAAAGAAGCTTTCAGGGTATTGACCAATGTTTTTTATTTCAACTTCTACCGGCAAAGTTGCAGCAGTACCACTGTTTGGTTCATTAATAGCTGTGACAGCCATATCGTGGAAATACCCAAATTCTAGGGCAACGAAATTTTCAAGGACATCATTTGCAGGATTTGTATCGGTTGATAATGAGGTTTGAACTTTATTACCATAACTAATAGTCGTATGTTGCTGGTTGTGCCATGCTGAAGGTATCCATATTGGGAATGATACTTGAACGCTTTGACCAGCGCCAATATCAACTAATTCTGTATGATTATATTCTAGATTTAATATATAGTTACCAACCTTTACATCATCTATGTACCATCCAGGATAAAAAACTGATGGATCTGCACCAAAGTCGAAACGGAATTTAACAATTTGTCCACTATATGCACTTAGGTCAAAGACCTCATTTTCCCAGTATTTTTGATTATGTCCGGTAAAGATCGGTTCTCCGGGTCCGATTGGATTAGCTGAATTCGCAGTTCCAGTGTATCCTCCAATAGGAGTAATTACTGTCCATGTTGCACCATCTGTAGACATCACAACATTTCCACCATCATAGCTTGCCTCTGTATCATACCAATGCCAGAATTCTAAAGTCTGGTTAACCATAACCCAGGGTGTTTCAAGTAAGTAAAGACCTGCTACATAATTGGCATCAAGGTCAGTTCCCCAAACTTTTACACCAGAATATGCGCTTGATGGTCCAGTACTTAGGGTTGGGGTACCCCACTCCCATAGATTAGTACCAGTATTTTTAAAACCACCATCGTTTGCTTCGAAAGTATAGGTTGTACTACCTGGTCCAAGGATTGCTGTACCAATTTGGAATTGAACTGGAACATCTGTCAAATCATCTGCACCAAAGTTCTTCACGGTTGCTTTAGGTGTATATGCACCAGTAACAATACCACTTACAGGTTCATCAATACTTAAAACACCTACATCATCGGAGGAACCATACACACTAATGTCATCAATTTTGATTTGGAACCAATCTGTGGATTCACAATGTCGGAACGCAATATAGATTATTTCATCTAAATAATCTGATAAATCAACCGTTCTCATGAACCATTGATCTGTATCAAGAGGACATGTATAATCATCAACCTGATCAGTGAAGTTGACGATACTTGTATCAGTTGTTGATATCCAAACCTCAATATGTTCCCCAGCCCAATCTGGATCTTGAGCTGCTACCCAATAGTCCATAGTAACTACATCCATAGTTGTTGTTGTTAAATCTATAGCTGTAGTGATTAACCAGTTATCTGGAGTCAAAGGAACACTATCCCAAGAAGCACTCATAGCTGAATATGTACCAGAGTGTGGTGGCCAACTAGGTGAAGCTACAATGCTCCAAACATAAGTATCACCATCACTGTCGATATTAAGCCATCCTGTTGGAATAACGCCCCCTTCAAATCCTTCTTCAAGGTACACCTCTGCTCTTGCACCACTAAACATTGGAGAAGGAGTAGGTTGATTATATTGTTCGAGTGAATATGAAGGCGCATTCATTTTTCTTGCTGGTAACACCACTGTTTTGACTTCTTCAGATGATTTACCAATATTGTTTGTTTCTCTCACTAATGTAACTGCATTTACACTGCTTACTATTAAAAAAACAGTAATAAATAAAGCTAACATTGTTGTTTTCACTAGCTTCTTATTTTTTACAAAATTTGGTTTTTTTATTTCTCGCATTTATTACCTCCCCAAATATTATCAATCATTAATTATTTACTATTATAAATACTTTTTCTAAATAAATATCATTTAATATATATAGGTTCCGATATTATTTGACTTTTCATATAATATTTTTAAAAAAATAGAAAAATTTTGTAAAAATGTATATCACATTAATATTATATTAATATAAGAATAAAATATATAACCTGAATCCGTAACCACTAACATATACACCTTGCATTTAACCAAGAGACAGAAAAATTAAAGTGATTTAGGGTACTTATCATGTTAAATATTCATAAAATATATTTCACTTGATGATCCATACAAAAAGTAAATTGACCAAAAGTAGGGTTTAACCCTCGAAAAATAAGTATTACGAAAATAAGGAATTTATTAACTATTTTATGTGAAACCATCTAAAGCCTCTTTTCATTGTAAATAAAATTTTTTGTTAAAATCTATTTTTAAAGATTTTTTTAAAAAAAGTTAATTTTAATAACAATTAAACTCTTTATTTCTTGATATGAATGAAAGTTTAAGAATAAAAAAAGATATAGACATGTTTGAAACAAACCTTATTCAACTTAGTATAAAAAATAAAAAATTAACAGAACTTCAAGAAAAAACAATTGAACTTTCAAAACAATACTACAATGATTCAAAATACTATTTAGGAAAAAAGGATTATTTCACAGCATTTGGATGCATAAATTATGCACATGGACTTCTTGATGCAATTATCAAATTTTAGATAAATTAAAATTATTTAAATGAAATCTTAATTTCACTATCAGGTTTTACAACAAGTTTTTCTGCTGCATCACCTTGATTTAATGCAATTTCAAGATAGTTACTACTACTAATTGTTGCCAGAAGATTACCTGGTTTAACGAAGTTGTAGGATTTAACAAATGGTATTTCAAACTTCTTTTTACCAATAAACAATAAAATTTTTTTATCTAAACTCAAAACTTGTTTTAATGCAAAACCATTAATGTTTGTAATTATGTTTCCAAATCTATCAATGTAAATAACTTTCCCTTTTGCTGTTTCATTATTAATCTCAAAATTTCCAAAATCCAGGTTAATAAAATCTTTAATAACAGGACCAATTTGTTCAAATAATAATCCGTTAAGTATATGCGCTGCTACAGGAGTAAAAACATCTCTTCCATGAAAAGTATTTGAAACAAAACTAAACATTAGTTTTGGATTTTCAATTTCATAAACAGTAAAATCACCTAAATTACGTGCCGCTGGTATTAAAAGACCATTATCTGGTCCTACTAATATCTGTGTTCTCGATGTAATAACAATACCTTTTCGCAATGTTCCAACCCCTGGATCAACAACAGCTACATGAACAGTACCCACTGGAAAATATGGTATAGATGTCATTAAAACAAAAGCTCCTTCACGAATGTTATGAGGTGTTATATCATGGGAGATATCTACTATATTAGTATCAGTCATAGATAATGCTATACCTTTCATTTGTGAAACATAACTATTTTTTGTACCGAAATCAGAAAGAAATGTCAATAATTTCATTTATCATTCCTCAAAGCAACGAAATATAAGTCCTAATATTTTAATTTAAACTAGGTATTTATTATTTTTAAGAAAAAGTATATATGTATGTTGTTTACATAATTAATAAAGGTGGATTTTTGTGAAGGCAGGATACAATAAAAAAGACTTAGAAATTTTGGCTATTATATGGGGCAAAAAAGGTGAAGAGCAACTATTATGCCCTCAATGTAAACATAAAATGGTAATAATACAATTAGAACCAATACTGGATGCGGAAAATGCATATTTCCCTTATGACACTATTATTGAATGCACAAATTGTGATTTTAAAATAAGAGCTGAATCATTTACGATACTAGGAAGTGTAAGGGATTTTAATTTGGAGTTTATAGAAATAGCTAGTTGGTCTCCAAGCGGCAGTAGAGTCATTTCACGCTATGAACATTTTCTTGATTACAATTTATTAAAAAAATTAAAAGAATCAACTGAACTTAAAGAATTTTTAATTGTAAATAATCAAGTTGTTCAAGTCATAGGATAAATCTATTGGTACATATCACCATTGTACTCCTGTATTTTTTGCCTTTTCTTTCCAGTGCGATGTTTAATAAATTTTTTTTGTTGTTTTTTTCCAATAAAACTAAAATCATTTCTAAGCAGCCTTATATAAGTTTTATCAGGAAGTAGATCTAATTGAACAATATCTTTTAATTGAAGTTTTTTTAAAGTTCTAATAATAACTTCTTCTGATATATTTAACTTATTTTTTATATCTTTGATAGTAATTGGATATATTTTTTGTAAAAGTTTTATAATTCGTTCTTCCAATGTTCCTACGGTTATTTCAATCATAATATATTAAAATGTATTATATTATACACATTCATATGCCCGAATACCTTTTCTATCGATTTTAAAAAGTTTCATTACATCTTCTTTCATTTCTAAGGGATATCCATCTGGAAAATCTATACATCCCCGACATATGTCAAAACCTATTGCATTCTTAAGACCGCCAATGCTTATGTAAGCTAATGAGTCAGCATTTATTTCTTTTGCTATCTGTTCCCATGTTTTTATATTTCCTTTTTCATCACGTGCTATAAACTCTTTCCTGCTTCTCATATCTATACCTAAATAGCATGGTGCTATAAGTGGCGGGCAACCAATTCTAACATGAATTTCTTTTGCACCAGCGTTTTTAATACCATTGACTAGTTTACGGATATTTGTACCTCTAACTATAGAATCATCAACAAGAACAACGCGTTTTCCTTCAACTACAGATCTTAGAAAAGAAATCCCTTCTTCAACTATTTTATCCCTACTTTCCTGGGTCTGCTGAATAAATGAGCGTTCATCTTTATCCTTCATCAACCCATCATCAATAGGAATTTTAGATTCACGTGAGTAACCTGTAGCATATCTTCTTCCTGATTCAGGTACAGGAATAACAATATCAGCTTCAATAGGATGTTCTTTTGCTAGTAAACACCCTATTTCAATACGAACATTATGAATAGATTTACCTTTTATGCGAGAATCAGGTTTTGCAAAATAAACGAATTCGAACATGCAAGGTTTTTCACTTTTTTTGATTATTTGTTTCTCGTAAATATTTCCTTTAGTGTCAATTATTACAACTGAACCTCCTGGTATATCTTTAACATATTCGAAGTTGATTCGTTTAAAAACTCTAGTTTCTGAAGTTAAACAATACATCCCGTTTGATTTACCCATAACTAGAGGCCTAATTTTATAAGGATCAGTTATTGCAAACATAAAAGGGTTTTCTCCAGAATCAGCGATAAACAATGTTGAATAACTTCCTTTAACCTGATGCATAATATTTTCACAAGCTTCAAAAATTGTATCAACGTTTATCTCCTTATTATATAAATTATCAGCAATAGGTAAGAGAAGCCATTGAATATCACAATCAGTCCTTGGTTTACGACTGGTTTTTTTTGCCATTTCAAAGCAATTATAAATATTACCATTATGAACAGCAGCAAGAAATGGATTCACAATATACTCAGGTTGTGCATTACGTTTTAAAGACTCAATATCATCCATACCAGCTGTTGAATATCTTGTATGACCAATGCCGACATTACCTGGTGTATCTATCTTTTTTTCATCATTAAAAACATCACGTACAAGACTAATATCTTTATACAGATGAATGTTCCCGTCATATGTAAGTTTCCCAGCAGATGATTGCCCACGATGCTGGATAGCAAATAAACTGTGATAAATAAGACGAGAAACAGGTTTTCCCCCAATAATTCCAACAATGCCGCACATGGCAAAAACAGCATGGAAGAGGTATTATTTATAAATTTTTTAAATTAAAAAAATATTTTTCTAAATATTTTCCCAATCTTTTAACACAGAATTCCATTTATAGGTTTTAATTTCCTCTATTTCATCAATCTTTCTTATGATTTTTTCATATCCTTTAACAAGCGTACGAGTTGAAACTTTCACTATAAAATCATATTTCCCAGCAGTTGCAGTAACATGTGTAACTCCAGGTATATCCCAGATTTTTTTCATAACCTGTTTTTTAGTATAACCTGGTTTTAAATTAATGAATATATAAGCTTTTACAATAGTTAAAGCAAAAGAAATTATTCCTAAAACAATAAGTATCATTCCAATAAATTTTATCAACAGCATAACAGGATCTGCGGAAAATGGAGCAAGCCCATAGGATGCTAAAAGTAGAGAAAATGGTAATGCAAAAATAATAGATGATGAGCGGATAGCGTTGTTAACACTAGCACTACCAAGACCAAGAGAACGAATAAATAAAACATAAGCAAAAAACGTTGTACTCATAGTTATAAAAATCCATGGGAAGAAGTCAATAGATGCATTAATTCCTTCAATAAGATTGTGAGATCCGAATAAAACGTCCCAGATTAAAATAATTATAGATATAAATAAAAAAGAAAACAAAACATTCCAGAAACGAATATTAATTGAGTCATTTAGTTTACCATTTATACGTATCATCTTAAGTTTACGTTGATATATTGAGAAAAATGCCCAAGTTGGATTTATTATAATAAAAACAATCACGAGAGATTGCAGGTCAATTTCCCCTTGTAAACTAATTGATGCTAAAATCGCACCGAAAGTGACAATAATCGAGGATTGTATCTCCGCAAGAGTTGGAACATTTTTTTCTGTAAACGATTCAATGAGTAATAAATATATTATAACAATTTGTGAAAATGAAAGCAGAACTGAAGGATCATAAACAAACGATATTAATATACAGTATCCAATGGTGTTTGTAGCATTCATCAAACCAGCTATTAAGTGGTATTTTAGTTCCTTTTTTTTTATAAATCTAAGTCTTTTAAAAGATGGATCTATAAATCTTGAACCCAAGCTCTTTTTATTATATGAAATTGAAAGAAAAATACACAAAAGAAGGGTTGTAAAAAAACCAATAAAAAAGATTGAAAAACCAAAAGCCCACGCATTTTTAATATAATTACTACTAATGTAACTATCTATTGTAGTTACAGTTGCTGCTATAAAAGAAGATGTGATTACTAAGGCGTAAAGCAGATATTTTTTTCCAATTCTCATCTGCATGTTCTCATAGCGCTATTTCTTTCTCAATTATCTGAGTTGTTGTTTTCATTACACCATCAATTGTTTGAATCTTATCTGTTGTTCCTAGTAAATCCTCAAGGTTTTTAACCTGCGCTCTAACAACAATGTCGTATTCTCCTGCTACAACTGATATCTTTGCTAAATTTTCGATCTTTCTCATCTCTTTTATTGCTTTGTCCACATTACCTGGTTGCATGTTAATTAGTATGTAAGCATTTATCATCACATCACCCTAATTGAAGAGCCGGATGGATGTTTTCTTTATAAATTTATCTGCAGGAGTGATAACTAATTTATCAATTTATTAGAATAGACTTTGTTTATTTTTATCTGTAGAAATAAAGAAAAGTTTAAATGATAAGATATGTATTCCTGTCAAGGAGGTAGAGATTATGGCCTACACACATGAAGGATGGACTTTATATACAAGAAGTGTAAGACTTAAGGGCGGAAGAAACCAAACAATTTACTTCTTTAGCAAAAGAACGCCAAAAAGTGGTTCACCCTGTGAATTACCAAATGGTTATTCCGTTGGTGTTAACAAAAGAACAGGTCTTCCATATTTGAAAAAGAAGTAAGTTTACGTTTTTTCAATCCTTTCTTTTTTCTTTCTTTTTTTATAATAATATTATATTATTTTATTAAGCAATGAATCAAAAACTATTAATTTAGTAAATGTATTCATATTCTTTATTATTAATTTTATAAGGGGAGAAATAAAAATGAAAAATACAAATATATATATTTTTATTTTATCATTTCTTATTTTTATATCATCAATTTCTATAAAAGTAAATTCAATAAAAACATTAGACGAAAATAATCCAATAATGAATTATACACACACTGTTTTTGTTGAAGTAGCTACAAGTCAAAATTGTATGCCGTGTGATTATTGGAATGAAAATATTTATAATGCTTATGTTTTAGGTGATTATGATTTTGAATTTGTGGAAATGATTATATTTGATAGTAATGGAAATACTCTTAACCAGGAAGCATATATCTGGGAAAGCAACTACAACATTTTTACATATCCTACATCAATTTTTGATAATGATTATAAAAGAATAACAGGAAATGACCCTAGTTTATTAACAGATACATTGAATTCATCTGGAAATAGATCTGTAGCAAATATACAAGCATCTATGGTTTTAATCTGGTTAGGCAATGCAGTTATTCAAGTAAATATTGAAATAAAAAACAATGGACAATCTCAATACAATGGCCATATAAGAGCAAGTATTACAGAGATTATATCTAGATATAATACATACTACGGTAATCCATACCATTTTGGATTTTTAGATTTCGCATTTAATAAAGATATTACAATAAACCCCGGTGGTGTATATACAGATAGTACAAATTGGGATGGAAACCAACATAGCGATAATCATGGTGAAAATTTTGGTGACATAGTTCCTGAAAATATTCAGGTAACAATGGGAGTAATAAATAATGACAATGGATATGTTGACGAAACAGTTGTTTCTAGAATAACAGGACAGAACAACCCACCAAATGAACCTGGTAATCCATCACCACCAAATAAAGGAGAAAATATAAATATTGACGAGGATTTTTCATGGAGTTGTAGTGATCCAGATGGGGATTCTTTAAAATATGATGTGTATTTTGGTACAAGTAATTCCCCACAAAAGGTATCATCCAATCAATCTGAAAATAGTTTTGATCCAGGAATATTAAATTATGAAATTAAATATTATTGGAAAATTGTAGCTTGGGATGAAAAAGGTGCTTCAACCCAAGGACCAATATGGAGCTTTACTACAAAAGAAAAATCAAATACTGTTCCAAATGTTAAGATAACAAAACCATACAAAGGATTTTATATTTTTAATATAAAAATTTTGCCAAGATATTTTTTTATAACAAAAATAATTGGCAGTATAACAATTGAGGTAAACGCAACAGACGAAGATTCCGGCATTGAAAAAGTTGAGTTTTATATAAACAATAAATGTGTAGGAAATGACACAACTTATCCTTATACATATTTTTGGAAAACTAGTTTTTTAAAAATTTTTCATATATTTTTCATTAAAGTTATAGCATATGATTTGGATGGAAAAACATCAATAGATAGAGTAATTGTACAAAAATATTTGTAAAAATTAATGAAATATAATATTTTTTATATAAAGATTTAAATTAAAGTAAGTACTAATATTATATATATTTGGTAGGTAAATATAATATAAAAGCAGATATAATTAGAAAAACATTAGTAATAGGATTATTTATCCTATTTATTGAAGTTAGTATAATTTCTGGAATAAGTAAAAATATTGAAAAAACCTCTGGAATTATTAATACAGATAGTGGACCAACTTTTAATAATCCAGATGATGATTGGGATTATTGGTCAAACCCGCCAAATATGTTTTCAAATATTAGTGGTTATATAGGATTAGGAACATCAAATCCAACTAATAAACTAACCATAGTTGGTAGTGATACTGTTCCTTTGTTAAATATAGAACAAAGAGGCGATGCTAGAGGGATGAGGGTTAATACCACAAGCAAGTGTGCAATTTGGGTTGAACATGCTGGAAACCATGGATTAAGAATAACACAAGCAGATGGAAATGGAGTTCTTGTAACAAATGCAAATCAAGATGGTATTCACGTGGAAGCAGCTGGTATCTGGGCAGGTTATTTCAATGGTAAAGGTTATTTTGCTCAAAATGTACTCTAATTTTTTATTATTTTATTATTCGTATCCACCAATTTTTAAACTGGGATCCCCAAAAAGCACCCATTGTTGAACCATTTTTACATCCATCTTCGCATCATCACCTAAAAAAACATTTAGGTAACCAGTTAGAGTATCTACATAGTTTATACCAAGTATATCCTGTTTTTCTGTTCCATAAAGTTTAAAGAAATTAAGCTCTAGCCATCCGTCGAGAATTTCAAGATAATCAGCTATAGAGTTGTTGTCCATATCTCCATCACCATGTGTTCCGAGCCCAGAGTTTGAAATAGTGGCAATTGCTCCTCCACCGATCTTACAAGTTAACCACCAAGACCAACATCTTGGTACCCATGTTGATGAATATATTGAATTTTTATAGTCTATTAATAGGTTTAATGGTGTTACATCAAACTGTCCATTGTGACAACCACCAACTATAACAATAGGTAATTTACCCCCATTTCTAAGAAAAATCATATCATTTACTTGATACCCCTCAGTCCAGTTTTTACCATCTGGCGGAAAATGAGTAGACCATGAAGCTGGATTTCCATGACCACAGAAATAGGCAAATGAACCACCATTGTTTATTACTTTGTTCACAGTTTTTCTATTAATATCTTGACCTTCTTTAGCATATAACCTAACAGGATTAAAATCAGGCATTAGTTTAATTGTTTCCTCAGAAATTAACTCCCCCTCATTGTAATGATTTGTGTCATTATATGAATCCCCAGCCACAAGAATCAGATTATTAAACCATTCATCATCGATCTTGCTGTTTTTTTCGTATCTAATTATTTTGTTAACCATAGTAGTTAATTCTAATTTGTTTTTGCAAGGAAGCCGGCCAAAGTAAATATCTGGGTATAAATCCATTTGTTCTTTAAAGGTTTCATTCCAAACAGAGAATTTATTATCATTATTTGAGTCCCAACTTGAAAAATTACCTTCACCATCATATATATCTGCATAGTATAAATCACTAATGAAAAACTGCTCAGGATATTCCTGTTCATCAGTTGGAACTACATAACTATATCTTATAGGTAAATACCATTTAAATATTGGACCTTTTAATCCACCAACCAAAAGCACGTATTCAACACCTGATTTTTCGATTGCTTCTTTTATGAATAATTTTATTTTTTCAGCATCATCCCGACCATACCAGACTTTATCATAAATATAATCCAATGAAACAAGTATTGTTCTAACTCCAAATTTATTCTTATGATTAACAAGTGGTTGTAAATTTCTAGTGAAGCGGGAAGGAGAAATTATCAATAGATCATATGTATCATTATCCTTAATAATCTGATCACTGGGTTCTTGATAGGTAATATTTACTATTATATTTTTAATAAATTGTAATTGATTCTCATCCGCAAAATATCTTACTGGATAAACTCTTACAACCAAATACGTTTTGTGTTCACCTTTTAATAAACCTCCACCTGTGTTGAAGTTTACCCAATCTGCAGGATATGGTTCAGAACTGGTGTAAATATTATAGTCCATAGTGATTTCTGAGTTTACTGGAGCCAATGCATCATAATTTGCTTTACAAAATGCAATTATACCTGATAGGTTAATAATTTCAGGTGTTGAATTTTGATATTTAATATCTATAATTTTAGATCCAAAAATTAATTCATAAATAGAGATATTTACTGGTAAAACTGGTTTACCGGGGTCCATTCTATTATGATTTGTTTCATTTACACGAATGACCCAATAATCGTTATATTTAACAACCTCGGGGTCAGAGAAGGATAAATTTATTTCTATATATTTTTCATACAAGTAAGAAGTTGTATATATTTTTTCATCTATTTTTTTTGTTTGTAGTCCAAAAACATTTGCACAGTTTGATGTAATTGAAATTATTAATAACAATGTTATTATTTCTTTTTTATGTACAAAATTTTTCATAAATTGCCTCCTTTTTTGTAATATATTTTGGAATATATATTCTTTCTTAGATTTTTTGTTTTACTTTATTTTATTAATTAGTAAGAAATATATAATGATTATGTAATAAAAAGAAATAAATCCTAATAATTATTTTAATTACTATCATTTTTAAATTAATAATTATTATTGAAATTAAAATGAAAACCTTTATAAATTAACAAACGTTAATAAATTAAAAAAGGGAGGTGAAAAATGAAAAAATTCTTAGGAGCAACAGTATTACTAATTGCAACAGCTATGATATTCTCATCATTTGCTATTGCAGCAGACACAAATCCATTACAAACATCAACAAAAATACAAGGCGCTGTGGATAATTTAAACAGAGACGACATAATATGGGATAATGGCGGTATTGATGGTACCCAAAATGGGATTTCTTCACAACTGGATACTGTATACCCATTCAACTCACAGACGGCTGATGATTTCAAATTCCAAGGAGATGCATTGGTAACTGATGTACACTGGTGGGGAATATTTTGGAATGGACCACCAGCAGGACCTAATCCCGCAGACTTTAACATCATCTTCTATGCAGATGCGGGAGGTATGCCAACAGGAGCAGGTATGAATGATCCAACACCAACAGCACTAAAAGTTTATACTATACCACAAGTTATGGGAGTTCCAACTGGAGGAGTTGAAGAGTATGAATACGATGTAGTATTACCAGATCCATTTACAGCTTCAGCCAATGCGATATACTGGATAGCTATTCAATGGATTGGTGCCTTCCCGCCACAATGGGGTTGGGATACAAATGGAAACAATCCAGAGCAACTTAGCACATCTGTACAAGGATTCCCGCTATTACAAAAGCCTTACTGGACAGATCATACTTATGGTGACATGGCATTCTACCTAACTGGACAAGTTACACAACCAAAAGTACCAGACCTTGACTGCAGTGGACAATTAACTTGGACTAAAGTTAAAGCGGGTTCAACAGTAACAGGTAATTTCACAGTTGGAAATGTAGGAGATTCAGGTTCACTACTCAACTAGAAAATAGACACATAACCAACATGGGGCACATGGACATTCACACCATCTAGCGGAACAGGTTTAGCAGCAGGAAGCTCAGTAACAGTAGCCGTATCTGTTGTAGCACCACCAGATAAAAAGAAAACATTCACAGGAAAAATCAAGATGATAAACTCAGACAACTCCTCAGATTTCTGTGAAATAGACGTATCATTAACAACACCAAGAGCAAGAACAATAAACGGTTTCAACTTGTTGCAATGGATATTACAAAAATATCCTAATATGTTCCCAATACTAAGACACATATTAGCATAAAAAAATTAAATAAAAATTTCTCTTTTTCTTTTTTAATTTTTTAATAAATCTTTATTAAAATCATTTTTTAACGATTTAATGTCTGTTTTAATCTACTTATTTTATCCCTGAACATTATAGCTTTTTCAAAATCCAAATTATCAGCTGCTTCTCTCATTTGAAGATCCAGTTCAACTATCATTTGAGGAATATCCTTCTTTGGAATATATTTTGTATCCTTAATTTCAGCAATTTTTTCTTTAATTGGTTTTATAATTGTTGTTGGAGTAATGCCATGTTTTTTATTATATTCAATCTGAAGATTACGTCTTCTATCTGTTTCTTCAAGTGCTTTTTGCATGGATTCAGTGACATTATCTGCATATAAAACAACTTTAGAATTTATATTACGAGCTGCTCTACCAATAATCTGAATTAAGCTACGATGATCACGTAAAAAACTTTCTTTATCAGCATCAAGAATGCCAATAAAACCAACTTCAGGAATATCAAGTCCTTCACGAAGTAGGTTTATACCAACAAGAACATCAAAGATTCCTAGTCTAAACTCACGAATAATCTCAGATCGATCAAGCGTATCAATCTCAGCATGTAGATACCTAGTTTTTATTTCTTTTTCAGCTAAAAACTCAGAGAGCTCTTCTGCTAATTTTTTTGTAAGAGTTGTTATAAGAATACGATTACCTTGAGCTATAGTGTTATGAATCTCTTTTATCAAATCAGGAATTTGAGCCCTAGTTCCTCTTATTTCACACCTTGGATCAACAAGTCCTGTGGGTCTAATTATTTGTTCAGCAATAGCAGAAGAAATGCCAAGTTCATAATCACCAGGAGTGGCTGAAACAAAAATCACATTTTTCATGTATTGATTAAATTCCTCAAAAGTCAAAGGACGGTTTTCATAAGCACTTGGTAGTCGAAAACCATAATCAATTAAATTTTTTTTCCTTGAAAAATCTCCATGATGCATACCATGAATCTGAGGAATAGTTCTATGGCTTTCATCAATAAACATTAAAAAATCTTTTGGAAAATAATCAAGAAAACAAAATGGTTTATCACCAGGGCGCCGTCCATCAAAATGCATAGAATAGTTTTCAATACCTTTACAAAAACCTGTTTCCTCAATCATTTCGATGTCATAAAGAGTTCTTTGTTTCAATCTATATGCTTCAACCATTCCAAGTTGAGGTAGGCGTACCTCTAACTCTTTTTTTATCGACTCAATTGCACGTTTTTTCTTATCCTCAGCAATAACAAAATGACGTGCAGGATAAATAAAAATATAATCCAAATCCCCAACGGAATCTCCAGTTATTTTATCAATTTCTTTTATTTTTTCTATTTCATCCCCAAACATTTCTATACGAATAATGTTGTTGTAGTAACCTGGTATTATATCAATAGTATCACCTTTTACGCGGAAACGACCTGAAGCTAAATCAAAATCATTTCTTTCATATTGCATGTTAATAAATCTTTCAAGAATTTCTTTTCGGGTAACGCTGTTTCCTTTTCTAAGTTCAAAACCTAAATTAACGTAATCACTTGGATCACCTGATGTATAAATTACAGATACAGATGCAACAACTATTACATCTTCCCTGGATAAAAGTGATGCTGTTGCAGAAAGCCTCATCTGCTCTATTTTCGGATTTACATCAGCATCTTTCTCAATATATTGATCTTTTGAAGGAATATATGACTCAGGTTGATAATAGTCATAGTAGCTAACAAAATATTCAACACGGTTATTTGGGAAAAATTCCTTAAACTCACTAAATAGTTGTGCTGCAAGAGTTTTATTATGGGCAAGAACAAGGGTTGGTTTCTGGATCTGCTGAATAATGTACGCCATGCTTAGTGTTTTTCCGGAACCGGTTACACCCAAGAGAGTTTGATACTGCTCATTGCGTTTCAATCCCTCGACTAATTTCTTTATTGCCTCAGGCTGTGAACCCCTTGGTTTCATATCTGTTTCAAGTTTGAAAGCATTCATTGTATCAACTCCTTTTTGTGTAAAAGTCTATTATATTTAATTGCAAATCTATGAGCTTCGTCTCGAATTTCTTGGATAAAACAAAGAGCTTTATCTTTTTTTTCAAGTCTCATTGGCATACTTAAATTTGGTACATATATCTCCTCAAATTGTTTAGCAATAGAAATAACAGGTATTTTCAAATTTAGTTTTTCAAGTTCTTGCAAAGCAGAATTAAGCTGCCCGCGACCACCATCAATAATTATTAAATCAGGTAACTCTCCTTTTTCAATTTTTAAACGATAGTAACGTCTACGTACAACCTCAGCTATTGCAGCAAAATCATCAATACTATCTACTGTTTTAATTTTAAATCTACGGTAATTATTCTTATCAGGTTTTCCAGCCCTAAACTGAACCATCGAACCAGCATTTGCACTACCAGACAAATGAGATATATCAAAACACTCAATAACATTAGGTGTATTTTCTAGATTTAGTTTATTTTTAAGTGTTTCAACTTTTTCTGAATCAGCAAAAAATGTTATATCCACATTTTTTTCAACAAGATCCAAAAGCTGTTTTTTTTCTCCTTTTCCAGGTAAAGTAACTAAAACTTTGTTCCCCTTTTTTTTACTTAAAAATTCGTTTATTGAGCCATTTACTTTCTCAGGTACAATAACTTCCTTAGGAATAGGATTTTCAGAATAATACTGCACAATGAATTCTTCAAAAAAATCTTGGTTGTAATCAAAAACAAATTCGTTTTTATTATGTAAAATACCTTTTTCAATGTTAAATAAAATTAGATAAACTTTTTCATCTTTTATTTTATAGTTTATTATATCTTCATTATATTTTTTTTCCCGGAGCATTTTTTGATGTTCACTTAAATGTTCAAGTGCTTTTATTTGCTCACGGGTTTTTAATGCTAGTTCAAAATTATTATTTTCAGAATAGCTTTTCATTTCGTTTTGCATTTTTTTAATAAGGCAATTTGTATGACCAGAAAGAACTAGTTTTACATTTTCTATTTTTTTATCATAATTTTCTTCAGTAATAAAACCTATACAAGGAGCCTCACACAGGCTCATATGAAATCTTAAACAAGGTTTTTTTGGTAATTTTTTACATGTACGTAACAAAAATGTTTTTCTAATAAACTGAAGAACGTAATCTCTTTCTTGGGCTGAAATAAAAGGACCATAAAACTTTCCCTCGCCTTTCTTTTGTCTTGCAATTAAAACTCTTGGATATTTTTCGTTTGTCAAAAGAATAAATGTATGACTTTTTGCATCTTTTAGACGAATATTGTATTTAGGTTGATATTTTTTAATAAGAGTATTTTCTAAAATTAGTGCCTCAGTTTCACTATCAGTTACTAAAAAATCATATCTTTCTATATGAGAAAGCATGCTCTGGATTTTTATGTCTAAGTCTGTTTTATTGTTGTAGTTTTTTAGACGTTTTTTTAAGTTTTTTGCTTTACCAACATAAATAACTTTATCATTTTTATCTTTGAAAATATAGCAACCCGGTGCATTTGGCAAATTCTTTTTTAAGCTAAACATTTTATTCTTCTCATCAAAATAGGTTTAATTATTCCACCAGTATAACTTCGTTTATTTTCTGAGACTTCCTCAGGTGTACCAGTTGCTACCACCTGACCACCAAGATCACCGCCTTCTGGACCTAAATCAATTATGTAATCAGCACTTTTTATCATATCTAGATTGTGTTCTATTACAACAACTGTGTTACCTTTATCTACAAGTTTATTTAGAACAGCAATTAGTTTTTTTACATCATGGAAATGCAGTCCAGTTGTAGGTTCATCAAGTAAATACAAGGTGTATCCTGTATCTTTTTTACTTAGTTCCCTTGTAAGTTTAATTCTTTGTGCTTCCCCACCTGAGAGTGTAGTTGAACTTTGCCCTAATTTAATGTAATCTAATCCTACTTGTGAAAGAGTTTCAAGTTTATTTTTAATAAATGGAATATTTTTAAATAATTCAAGTGCTTCCTCAACGCTCATATCAAGAACCTCAGCAACAGTTTTACCTTTGTATGTAATTTCTAGTGTTTCTCTGTTGTATCTTTTACCTTTACATTCCTCACATTCGATATAAATATCTGGTAAAAAATTCATCTCGATTTTAATTAAACCGTCACCTTGACACGCCTCACATCTACCACCTCTTACATTGAAAGAGAAACGACCTGGTTTATACCCTCTTTGTTTAGCCTCAAGTGTTAATGAAAATATTTTTCTTATTTCATCAAAAACTTTTGTGTATGTTGCAGGATTACTTCGTGGTGTTTTACCTATTGGACTCTGATCAATTACTATCACTTTATCTATTTGTTCATCAAAAGATATTTTGTCATGGGCACCTGGTGCTTCTTTTGAATCATGAATTTTTCTCATTAAACCTTTGTATATAATCTCATAAACTAGTGTAGACTTTCCACTACCACTAACACCTGTTATATGGGTTAAAACACCTAAAGGAATATGTATATCTATATTTTTTAGATTATTTTCACGACAGCCTAATATATGTAAAAATTTATCTGAACTTCTTCTTTTTTCAGGTAACTCAATTTGTAGTTTACCTGACAAATATTTTCCTGTTAATGACATTGGATTTTTTTCAATTTCTTCTGGAGTTCCTTGTGCAATGATTTTTCCACCATGCAAACCCGCGCCAGGTCCTAAATCAACAACATAATCAGCATTTCTTATTGTTTCTTCATCATGTTCAACAACAATAAGGGTATTGCCTAAATCCCGTAGTTTATGAAGCGTATCAATGAGTTTTTTATTATCACGCTGATGTAAACCAATAGAAGGCTCGTCAAGGATATAAACAACACCTACAAGATTTGAACCAATTTGGGTAGCCAGTCTTATTCTTTGAGCCTCTCCACCAGATAAACTTTCTGTTGAACGAGACAATGTTAAATAACTTAGACCTACTTTTTCCAAAAAGTTTAATCTAGCTTTTATTTCTTTAAGTATCTGCCAGGCAATCTCTTCTTCTTTTTTAGAAAGAATCAATGTTTTAAAAAAAACTAGGCACTGTTTTATTGACATGTCTGTTATATCAATAATTGATTTTTCAGCGATTCTAACAGATAGAACTTTTGATTTTAGCCTTTTTCCTTGGCAACGCAAACAGGGAGAAATCCTAATGAATTTTTCAAGTTCTCTACGTCTGTATTCAGATTCTGTTTGTTTGTAAAGTCGCTCTGACTGAGGTATAAGCCCTTCCCAAGTTCCTTTTCCTGACCATTGAGCATCACCATTTTTAGCAACCATATTAAATCTTATTTTTTCGCTAGAGCCATACATCAAAACATTGTATTGATCCTCGGTTAAATCACATATAGATGTAAAAATATCAAAACCATGATGTCTTGCTACAGAACCTAAGAAATTTATGCGCCAACCATCTAAAGCATTTCTGTATAATTTTATTGCTCCATCAGCAATAGATAAATTTTTATCAGGTATTATTAGCCCAGGGTCAAAAACCATTCTGATGCCTAAACCATGACATGTTTCACATGCTCCAAAAGGACTGTTAAAAGAAAACATTCGCGGTTGCAGTTCTTCAAAAACCATGCCACACTCTGGACAAGCCATATTAGAAGAATACAATTTTTCTTTACCATTTTTATCCAGTACAATTAATAATCCATCAGATTTTTTAAGAGCATTTTCACAAGCTTCTGCAAGTCTAGAGGATTCCTGTGGTTTTACTCGGTCAATAACAATTTCAATATCATGTTTTTTATAACGATCCAGATTTATTGTTTCATCAGTTCTATAAAATGCTTTATTCACACGAACACGAGTGTATCCATCTTTGTTTAAATCCTTAAAAAGCTGCTCATATGTTCCTTTTTTTTGTCTTATTATAGGTGAAAGGATAGTAATTATTTCTTTGAATTCCTCATGAATTCTTTCTGCAATTTTTGAAGGCGACTGGGATTCAATTTTAAGATTATGCTCAGGGCAATAGGGAGTTCCTACTCTTGCAAATAGCAATCTTAAATAATCATATATTTCCGTTACTGTACCAACCGTACTTCTAGGGTTTTTACTAGTGGTTTTTTGCTCAATAGAAATAGCTGGTGATAAACCTTCTATGCTATCAACATCTGGTTTATGCATTAATCCTAAAAACTGACGTGCATAAGCTGATAACGACTCAACATAACGCCTTTGACCTTCTGCATATATTGTATCAAAAGCAAGTGTAGATTTTCCACTACCAGATAAACCAGTAATTACTATGTATTTGTCTCTGGGAAGCTCTAGGTTAATATTTTTTAGGTTGTGTTCTCTTGCCCCCTTTATAACAATGTTTTTCACAAGGCGCCCCCTAAAAATCACTTAATTTTAAATATTTTTAATAATTCCTCCTACATGATGTTCTGGTATTCAAATTTTTTGATTAAAAGCTAATTAAAAGATAGTTGAAAGTATTAAACAAGTTAGAATAAAAAATTAGATTATTTTATTCAGATTTTTTTTCTTTTATTGGAACTATTCCAGCCATTTGTTCAGCTATAACGTTAGTAATTGCAGTATGAGGATCAATTACATATTTTGTATTATTTTCAAGTGAAAATTGAATGGTTTCCAGTTTTTTATAAACTTGTGCTTCATCTTTAAAGTATTTTTGGATTGCAGTGTTTATTTTTTCTATTTTAGCAGCTTCTGCTTCAGCAACCTTAATTATAGCTTGAGCTCTACCTTCTGCCTCTAGAATTGCAGCTTGTTTCATACCTTCTGCTTTTTTAATTTCTGCTCTTCTTTGTCCATCTGCCTGTGTTTCAGCTGCTGTTGCAAAATCTATTGCTGCTTGTTTCTCATTTTCTGCTTTTACTACCTTGTTCATCGTTTCTTGAACATCCTCAGGAGGATCTATTTCTTTAAGTTCTGTTCTTACAACCTCAATTCCCCAATTCCCTGTTTCTATTGCAAGTGTTTGCATTAACTCTTTGTTAATCCTATCTCTATCACTATTTGCTTCATTTAACGTTAATGTACCTATGATGTTTCTAAGTGTTGTTCTTGCAAGATTTACAATCTGGTATTCATAGTTATAAACATTATATTGTGAGGATTTAACTGATTCCTCATCCATTTTCACTTTGAAATAAACCTGTGCATCAACCCTTGCATTTAGTTTATCTTTTGTAATTATTACCTGTGGTTCAGCATTCACCATCATCTCTGTGATATTTACTTTAATCATTTTGTGAATCACAGGGATAATCCAATGAAAACCAGGTAGTGCAAACTTCCGATATTTTCCAAATCTTTCAATAAGTGCTCTTTGGGTTGGTCTTACAATTCTTATACCTGTTGAGAATAAAAACGCTAGAATGAAAATTAATAATATCCAGCCTGCCATTGCAAATAAATCCATCCTTAACACCTCATATTTAATATTCTTATTCTAATAGAGACAAATTGAATGTTACTTTAAAAAAGTATTGTAAATATTTAATAATTAATAAATCAAAATATTAAAAATAATAAATTAGAATTCAAAATATTTATATATTTAATGTAAATTATTAATATTTAAATATGAAAAAATTATCAAAATATATCTCCATTTGGGTTTGTTGCAGCTTACTTTTTCCCATGATATCATTGGTATCATCTGAAAAACAAAATTTTTCTACGATTATTTCTTGTTTAGATGAGTTTGATATCATTGAAATGATTAATTCAGTTAATGAATCTAGAGTGCTTTATTTCTTTCAAAATCTTTTGAGTTTTGGGACAAGATATACAGGAACTTCTAATTGTACCCAAGCAGGAGATTGGATATACAACGAGTTTAAACAAATGGGTTTAGATGTAGAATTTCACGTTTGGAAATTTAATAAAATTGAAAGCCGTAATGTAGTTGCAACCATTCCAGGTGCTGATCCTTCTTCTAATGCAATATTTATTCTTTGTGCTCATTATGATACCATTAGAATTTCACCTGGAGCAAACGATGATGGTTCAGGTGTTGTTGCAGTTCTTTGTATTGCTGAAATTTTAAGTCAATACTCATTTAATCACACCATAAAATTTATTGCTTTTTCAGGGGAAGAAGTTGGAACGTATGGTAGTTTTACATATGCTCGCGATGCATACAAGAAAGGTGATAATATTGTCGCTGTACTAAACCTTGATATAATTGGTTATGCTGAGACTATAGAAGGTGGAAAAATACTGCGTTTTTTCCATGAACAACCATCTACTTGGATTGCAGAATTTGCTAAAACAATCAGTGAAAAATACAAAAATAGTATTGATATGACAGTTGAAAATATGCCAAATTATCCTGGTGCGGATAACCAAGCATTTGTAGATTATGGCTATGATGGAGTTTGGATTGTCCAACATGACTCTAATTGGGTTGGACATTCAGAAAATGATACACTTGAGCACATTAACATTACATATCAAATTAAAGCAACAAAACTTATGCTAGCCATTCTAACCGAGTTAGCAATTAAACCAATTGAAATTCAAGTAATTTTACGAGCACCTCTTGAAGCAAAGATGTATTTCCAAAATTGTCCAGTTATTAACCTACCGTTTGCCAGATATTATTTTCAAAGATTGCGCGGAATTACAATTGCTATTGGAAGACCAACAGCTATTGCTGAAACAATATGCAAGGAAAATGTAAAATATGTCATTTTTGTAATCGATGATATGTTTATTTTTTGGGATAGCTCTCCACCATATGAATGGAAAATTCAAGGTAAATTTTATCCTCTTATTGGAAGACACACACTAAAAGTATTTGCCTATTCTGAAACAAATGAATATGATATTGACCAAATGGATATTATCTTCTTTACAATTTCTTATCATTTTTAGTAATTATAGTAAATTGTATACTTAACCATCTTCTTTGAAAAAAGAAATAATATAAAAAAAGATGAGATTTTTAATTTATATTAAAATAGTTCAACGAAACACTTATATCTAGATAGAAATTAACATATGTTAAATATAAATATTTATGGAGGTATAATAATGAAAAAAATAGTTAAATTAGAGTTATGTCTGGTTATTTGTACTTTGTTTTTTGCTGCTACTATGAATGTTAACGGAACAATTTTTATAAATGAAAAATTACCATCTATTATTAATGAAAAAACTATTGCTGTACCTGAATCAACAATTTTATTGAAACTTTGGGATGAAAAGCTTGATAATGGCGAGCTTTTACCATTTTATTCTATTAGTTTAGATGGTGGAAAAACAATTGCTCGAACCGTTCAGCCTTCTTATGAGCTCGGGCTTAGATACGCTCATTTTGACCCCTTAATAAGCACTCCTGATATACCATCAATTTTATCTGCAGAAGAGGATATTAATTTATATATTGTTCAGTTTGTTACACAACCACTTGAAGAATTTAAAAATGCGATAACAACCTTAGGTGGTAATGTTCGACAGTACATTGCTCAATTTGCTTATCTTGTTGAAATGACTGAACAAATAAGATTACAGGTTGAATCATTGCCTTATGTTCGTTGGATTGGACCATATCATCCAGCATATAGAGTTGAAGAGTTCATGCTTGAAAATCTTGATAATGCCAATCAAATGTACCCATCACAGCATTACAATATACAGGTACACACCATTGAGCAAAAGCAGATTGTCACAAATAAAATTACTGCAATTGGTGGAATTGTTGAAAAAGCAGATGCAGGAAAATACCTTCTTATTGCAACCATGACTCCTGAACAACTATTTTCTGTTGTTCGCTGGGATGAAATAAACTTTATAGATAGATGGAGCCCTTTCGAGCCTGATATGAATAATGCCAGAGAAATTGGTGGTGCTAATTATATTGAAGAGGTTGCCGGGTACAACGGTTCTGGCGTCCGAGGAGAAGTCTTTGATCAAGGTTTTAACCTCGCCCATGTAGATTTCCAATCCAGGCCATTAATACAACATGGGATTGTTGATAGTGATTCTCATGGGGCATCTACATCCGGAATCTGCTTTGGTGATGGAACCGGAAACTCGCAGGGAAGAGGTCTTCTACCCGCTGGGCAGGGAATTGTAGGTGATTGGGATTATATAGGCATGTCGGGACCCAACCGATATCAACATACAGCAGAGCAAATACAGGATCCATATTTCTGTGTTTTTGAGACATGCAGCGGTGGTGATTCTCAGACGACACAATACACAACTATATCTGCTGACACAGATGATATGCTTTTTGATTTCGATATAGTACACTGTCAATCGCAGAGTAATATGGGGAATCAAAACTCACGACCACAAGCATGGGCAAAAAACATAGTTTCTGGTGGTGGTGTATACCACTATGATACACTTACCAAAACTGATGATATGTGGAATGGCGGTGCAAGTATCGGCCCTGCATCAGATGGAAGAATAAAACCAGATTTTTGTAGCTTCTATGATATGATTTTTACGACGACTTCAGGAAGCCCCACCGCATATACTTCCACCTTTGGTGGTACGAGTGGTGCAACACCAATAATCGCTGGGCATTTTGGTCTTTTCTTTCAAATGTGGTCCGATGGAATTTTCGGAAACGATGTTAATCCAGGAGGAACTGTCTTTGAGAACCGCCCACACATGACAACAGCAAAAGCAATGATGATCAACACTGCTGATCCTTACCCTTTCAATGGTACAACAGGTGATAAAACCCGGACACATCAAGGTTGGGGCATGCCAAATGTCCAAACATTGTACGATCTTCGAGAAAAATTCTATATAATCGATGAATCGGATATTCTTGAACCCTTTGAAGTATCAAGCCATATTGTATCTGTTGATTCAGGTGCACCTTATCTCAAAGTAACTATGACTTATGCTGATCCAGCAGGAAATCCTGCTGTTCAGACGCAACATAGAATAAATGATTTAACATTAAAAGTTACATCCCCATCAAATGTTGTTTATTGGGGAAACAATGGTCTTCTTGCAGGCGTCTGGTCTATCCCTGGTGGGAATCCAGATACTAAGGATACAGTAGAAAATGTTATTATTGAAAATCCTGAGCAAGGCGGCTGGAAAATTGAAGTTTCTGCAGATGAATTAATTGAAGATTCTCATGTAGAAACACCTGAGTTGGATGCAGATTATGCATTGGTTGCAAGCCCGGTTCTTTCTGGTCCATACCCACCAGAAATAGATGGGCCAGCCGAAGGAGATATTGGTAAAGAATATAATTTTACCTTTACAACAACAGATCCATTAGGCGGAGATGTTTATTATTATATTGACTGGGGTGATGGCAACACAGAGGAATGGATAGGCCCATATGCTTCAGAAGAAATAATTACTTTATCACATGCATGGTTTGATAAAGACAATTTTACAATATCTGCAAAGGCAAAAAATGCTCTTGGTGCTGAAGGTAGCTGGTCAACACCTTTTACTATAACAATACTTGCACCAGAGATTGATATTGGGCTTATTGTTGGTGGATTTTTAAAGGCAAATGTCGTTATTAAAAATATTGGTGGTACTGAAGCAACAAATGTAAGTTGGAGTATATCATTGAATTGTACAGGCGGCTTATTTTGCGGTAAAGAATCAAACGGTATAATACAAAGCATTCCCGCAGGAGAAGGAGTAAAAGTCAAATCAGATTTAATAATAGGATTTGGAAATACACAATTCATGGCCCGCGGTGAAGAGCCTTATGGATCTATAGATTACAGGCAACAAGGTGGAAAATTGTTTTTATTCTATGTAAAAGTAAACATAGGAGGACCCTAAATAAAACTATAACAACTTCTTTTTCTTTTATTTAATTATTTTAAAATACTTAAAAAAATTCAGATTTATTATTTTAGATAAAAAAGAATCCCTGGTAGTTTAATTGATTTTTTCCCACATATAGAAAAACCTTGGATTTAGGAATTTTTTCATATAAAAATTTACTATATGTAATAACTATGATTGGTAATTTGTACTAGAACTATATGATTAATAGACGAACAATATTTTATAAAAAATAACATTTCAAAAAAATTTTGATTTAAATTATCACATAACTATTTTATTTTAAAAAAAAGTAAAGATTTTATGATTGATAATAGTAACCTTCAAAAACCAATATACTATTTAGGACCCGCTCAATCAGGGCGGGTAACAAAGCGGCTATGTGACAGACTGCAGATCTGTTTACGAGGGTTCAAGTCCCTCTCCGCCCTCTTTTTAATCTTATTTTTTATAATTGTATTAAGCTCAGGAAAAACAACTGCTCACCCCTTAATTAACGAAGTAATGTATGATCCAGAAATAAGCGATAATTATTACGAATGGATAGAATTATTTAACCCTTCAAATGAATCTATCAATTTATCAGGTTGGACTATTGTTGATAATTCTGAAAATGAAACTATAGAAGGAGATTTTGATCACGGAAATGGTACAATAATAATACCTCCACAAGGTTATGCGATTATAACTGATTATGGAACAAAATTATATGAAAATTATTCAATTTCAAACGATACAATTAAATTATATATTGATGACTCTAGTATTGGTAATGGTCTTGGTAATAGCGGAGATAAACTTATACTTAAAAATGAAACTGGAGAAATAATTGATGCTGTTGAATGGATAATTGATTATGAAGATGTACCAGGTTCACCAGCAAGTTCTGTTTTAGAAAATCATTCTTTATCTAGATACAATAATGTTGACACAAATAATTCAAGTAAAGATTTTTTTGAAGCAACAATATCAACACCTGGTGCCGAAAATAAAATTGAGTTAAAACCAAGTTTTAAAATAGATTTATATCCAGAATTTGTACCAAAAATAGAAAATGATTCTTTGTATGGCTCTCCTTTTGCAATAAAAATAAATATAAGTAATTATCCTGCGAATGCTACTTACCAAATAAAGTCATATATTATTGGAAATATTACTAGCAACCTACCTGCAACTCAGACATGGAATGGAACAGACTGGGAATACTCTACTTATTATTCATCTACATTTACAACAGATAGTTATGGTAATTGGTCTGGTTGGCAATATCTACGATTCAAAAAAGATTATAAGGAATATGAAGTAAATATAAAAGAAAATTTTTCAGCTTATTTGAATGTTAAAATTAAAAAAGATAACACAACAGATGACTTATTAAAAACAATATTTCTTCTTGATATAGATGATTCTACATCAAATGGGACGCCTGGAGGATATATAACAGGGATATTTACAGAAAATAATACTTTTTTAGAAAGAAAAACCATAATTGTTTTAAATGGACCTGGTAATATTACAGGCATCTATTTAACAGAAGATAATGAGATTGATGAGGGATTAGTTTCAATACCAGGATATTTTAAGTTGACATCATCTGTAGGTTCAAACTATACTATAATATTTTTAGATGATGAAGATAATATAATAAAAACCATTACAAATATTATAATTAAACAAGGAAGTTACAAAGTTGGTATTGATTCAAATGAAAATTATTATCAGATAAAAAGAAATGAAACTCTAGATATTCCTCTAATTGTTAAAAATAATGGAGATTTTAATGATATTTTGGATATTAATATTACACAAATTACAGATGGATGGTATGCAACTCTAGAACCAGAAAATATTCATTTAAACGCTAAAGAAATAGGTAATGTTTTTTTACATATTACTCCTTGTAAAAATGATTGTATAAATAGTAATGTTACAATACAAGTAAGTTCTGAAAATGATGTTGGAGAATTTGATGAAATAACAATTTCATTTAAGATTTTTGCTTCTGATTTAATTGTAAATGATGTAAAAATATACAATGAACAAGAAAATGAAACTTATTCCTTAGGAGAAGGAGAGATTGCAAAGATAAAAGCTGTTATTAAAAATCTTGGAGATGAAAATGCAACTAATGTTAATGTAACATTCTATTACGATTATCTGGATGAAAAACATTTAATTGAATATAAAAACTATGATTCTATTGGTGACAATCAGAAATATCCTTCAATTTTATGGGATACAAAAGATGTTTCGCCAGGTGCTCATACAATTTATGTTATAGTTGATCAAGATAATATTATCTATGAGTTGTCTGAATCAAATAATAAATTTTCTGTTGATATAAAAATTGTTAAAACGTCTTTAACAGAGATAGAAAAAGAAGTTTTGATAGTCGAAATTTTTTATAATACCCATCCAAAAATCCATAATGAATTTATAACATTATATAATCCATCAATTGAGAACATTGATATTTCTGGTTGGTATATAACAAAAGATCCAATTAAAACTAAAACAGGGCAAATAAAAATAATTTTTCCTAATTCCACAATAATTACTTCAAAAACATATTTGTATCTAACTGAAAATGCTAGTGCATACACATGGGAAATAGGTAAAAAACCTGATTTTGAATATAATGAAAATTCTAGATTTGATGTTCCTCAAATGCTTTTAATAAAAAATTTTACTTTAGGTAAATCTGGGGAAGTTGTTGCTTTAAAAGATTGTTATAATCATACAATTGATATTATTGTTTATGGAAAGTGCGACTATAATGATAGTGGATGGGTAGGAACTACTGTTCCTAGTTCTAGAAATGGGATTTTAATGAAAAGAAATATTGATGAAAACGGTACATATATAGACACAAATAGTTCTAGTGACTGGTTAAACCAAAGGATGTATGGTATAGGCCAATCTAATTTCCCATTTGTTAATATGTCTTTTTATGGTGAAATAAAAACGTTTGTATCGCCGGACTCTAGTTTTAAACTAATTGTAGATGAGATTAGAAATGCTACAGATTCTATATATCTAAACATCTATGAATTTACAAATCCTTTTCTTTGTGAGGAATTAATAAATGCCCTTTTAAGAAATGTTTCAGTAAATATTTTATTAGAAGGTTCACCTGTTGGAGGAATAACCGATGAAGAAAAGTTTATTCTAAACAAGATAGAAAAATATGGAGGAACTATCAGGTTTATTATTAATGACATAGATAGTAACATTTATAAAAGATATGTTTTTAATCATGGAAAATATCTTATAATAGATAAAAAAACCGTAATTGTTGAGAGTTGCAATTGGGCTAAAAGCGGAATACCAAAAGATCCAAGCTATGGTAACCGAGAATGGGGTATAGTTGTTAAAAACGAAAGTGTTGCAGATTTTTTTTTTAATGTTTTTCTTGATGATTGGAATATAGAACGATGTGATATTTACTCTCTTGATAAAATGGACTTTATTATTCCAGATTATTTTTACATGGATGAATCGTTTTATAAAGGAATATATGAATCCAGATTTGAATCAGAGACATTTATTGGAAATTTCTCTTGTATACCAGTTTTTTCGCCTGATACAAGTTACAAAGCAATATGTGATATGATAGACTCTGCAAATGAAAGTATCTATGTTGAGCAGTTATATATTTATAAAAATTGGGATGATGAACTTAATCCATTTATTAATCATTTAATAAAAAAATCTAAACAAGGTGTTGATGTAAAGGTTATTTTAAATTACAATCCAAGTTATGATGAAACAAATGAAAAATGTAATCAAACAAAACTTTACTTTGATGAAATTGGGATACAAACTAAATTTATTTATTCAAACTGGTCAATATTTTCTAATGTTCATAATAAGGGCATGATTGTGGATAATAAATCTGTTTTAATTTCAAGTATCAACTGGAATGAAAATTCTGTTTTAAATAATAGGGAAGCAGGTATTATAATAAAAAATCAAGAGTTAGCTGAATATTATGTGGATGTTTTCTTTTATGATTGGAATCTTACACCGCCTAATCAAAAAATAAAAGAAGAAAATATATTATCGACAGATTATAAAAACACTATTTATATAGTGGTTATATTTACTATGACTTTCGCTCTTATTGTACGCGATTGGAGAAAACGTCAATGGACATAGCATTATTTCCACAACATTGGGCCTCGATACTCTGTATTTGTATAATGATTGGTGCACTCTTGATTGCTTATATAAAAAAACTTACACTTACATATACTTTGATAATTGTAAATATTATAATTTTTATTATTACATTATTTTTTGAAAATGAAATTATATTTGGTATTGGTGACTATCCTGGTTTAGGTTTTAGATCAATTTATCTTACGCCTGAATATTCACCTCAGCTTTATACATTATTTACATCATTGTTTATACATGGTGGATTTGCCCATATTTTTGGTAACATGTTTGTATTTTTCTTCGTAGGTACAGCACTTGAAGAAAGAGTTGGACTCAAGAAATTTATGATTATTTATCTAATAGCAGGTGTTTGTGGTTCTATTACCCAAGCGGTACTAAACCTGAACTCTTTTATTCCCATGATTGGTGCATCAGGTGCAATTTTTGGTGTTATGGGTGCACTTGCATATGCTTACCCCAGGGATGAGGTTGTAATGCCTATAGGAATCGGCATTATGTTTCTTACTAGAATTAAGGTGATTTATGCTGTCTTATTTTTTGCAGCAATTGAGACATTTGTTGTATGGTTAGACGTGCAAGATACAACAGCGCATTTTGCACATCTAGGTGGACTATTAGGTGGTTTTATACTAGCTGCAATTTTAATTAAAAAGGTAAAAAAAAGTGACACAGGTTCTTTTCAAACAATATACTATGATTCAAATGTACCACCTAAACCAGCTGAAATAAATATTTCAAATTTAAAACAACTAGCTAATACTCCTGAACTTAAAGAAGTGTTAAAAAAGATAGAAAATGAAACAGTGCCACAGGTTAGAGATGTATGGCTTGAACATTTTTTTGATAAAGCAGTTTGTCCAAAATGTAAAAACAATTTGAACCATTTTGATAATAGAATCTGGTGTGAAAAATGTGGTTTTAGAACCAATTACTAATTTTTAGAAATTTGGTAAACTAAGGCCAACTAGTTTTCCGTATAATAAGTAACTAGAAATTAAATATCCAGCGATTGCTCCACTACAAAGAAGAGGCAGACCAGCTTGTGGTTTACCTTTTATAACAAACGTCATTAAAATTGCAAAACCTATAAGTGTTCCTATCATAACCGATATAGCAATTGGTAAACCATTTTCTATAAAACGAAGTGAAGCTGCCGCCAAAATTCCTGGCATTACAATATCTCCAAGACCCATAAAAAATGCATCTCTTTCTTCGCCGTCTTTTATTTTTTCTTTTAAACTTTTTGTTTCTTTTAGTAAAGAGTAGTGTTTCACTTTAGGAATAACTAATAAAACTGGTAATTTAAGGTCCATTACCGTATCAGCTAAATCTATCATGTGTTTAGTTTTATATACAGATATTGCATCGTATATTGCTAAACCAATAAGCAGTACAATTACTAAAAAAATACCTAAAGAAATACCAAATATTGCTATTGCACCAGCGCCAATTATTATACCGCATAAATCAATAATGTACCATTCTGGATACACGTATAGTACTATAATTAAAATAATTGCTAAAACCGCAGAAAATATTATTGCAATCCACAATGGTAAAATAAAAATAAATATAGGTGTAAAAACATAAAATGCGGTATATCCTAATGCAGCTAAAATAATAAATAGAATTATTTTTTTCTTCCAAAACTTAGCAATTAATAAAATTATAACCGTAACAGTTAGTAAAATTACAAAAATATAAACAATATTTATAGGATTATCAGTTTCTTCAAATGCTTGCATTCCAGCTTTTTCAAAAGGCCAGACTAATAGTAAAGCCAAAAAATCAATTAAAATAAACAAGCACCCCATGAAAGCAATAGGTATTAATTCATGAGAAAGTTTTTTATGCTGATTCATTAGATTAAAAGATATTATATTTTACTATTTATAGAGTTTGATTTTTAAAAACAAAACTTTTAGTTATTATTAACGATTAAGAGTTTTGAGAAAATATGTCAAAAGGAAAATTAACATTTATTGGCTTAGGTCTATATGATGAAAAAGATATTTCTTTAAAAGGTATTGAAGAAATAAAAAATTGTGATAAGGTATATGCTGAATTCTACACTGCAATTCTTTCAGGAACAGAATTAAAAAAAATTGAAAAAACAATTTGTAAAAAAATTGAAGTTTTTTCAAGAGAAGAAACTGAAAAAGGTACCAAAATTCTTGAATTGGCAAAAACAAAAAATGTTGTGTTTTTATCATGTGGAGATCCAATGAGCGCAACCACACATATTGACCTTAGATTAAATGCTTTAAAGATGGGGATTAAAACTAAAATTATCCATGGAAGTAGTATTTTTACTGCCGTTCCAGGGTTGCTTGGATTACAGAATTACAAATTTGGTAGAACCACAACATTAGCATATCCTGAAAAAGATTATTTTCCAACAAGTCCCTACAGTGTTATAGCTTATAATAAAAAACTTGGTTTACACACACTTGTACTTCTTGATATTCAAGCTGAAAAAAAAAGATTTATGACAGCTAATGAAGCTATGAAACTATTACTAGAAATGGAAAAAAAAATTAAAGAAAATATTTTTAAACAAGATAGTATCATATGTGTTGTAGCAAGAGCTGGGTCAGATGAACCATTTGTTGCAGCAGGTATTATAGAGGATTTAATTGATAGGGATTTTGGGCCTCCACTTCATACAATTGTAGTTCCTGGTAAGCTACATTTTATGGAATTTGAAGCATTAAAGGTACTTGCACATTTACCTGCATAACAGAATAAAAAAATACAAAAACTATAATAAGTATGGGGGTATTATTCAAAAAGTAGGGGATATGATGCAACAGAAAAATCCAGTCGTCGGTTTTATATATGGAGACGTAGGTTCAACAGAGTTTAATTTCGCAGTTGACGGACAAAATATTCAGAAATTTGATTATATTTTTGCTCCTCATAAAGAGGGAAATATGCTTGCCCAGATTATGGATATAAAGCAGCATTCTGATCTTCATTTTGATAATGCTGCTACTATTATGAAGAGCGGAGGAACTCCTTCTTTTTCCGCTAAACTTACTGCTTCTGCAGGAGTAATAGGTTATAGAGATAAAGAGGGAATTCTTCAGGCTCCCCGTACTCCTTTTAGTGCAGGAACAGCAATAATGCGTGCTGAAGAAAATTTAATTAGACATGTACTCGGGCTAAATGCTTCTAAAGAAGACGGCGCTTATATAGGTCTTCTAAAAGGTCATAATATCCGCGTTTTTTTGAACATTGATGCATTGGTTCAGAAACATATTTGTATACTTGCTAAAACAGGTGGTGGAAAAAGTTACGCCTGTGGTGTTTTAATAGAAGAGTTTTTAAAACATAAGATACCCATGGTTATAATTGATACTCATGGTGAGTATCATTCTTTATCTGAGCCGAATAAAAGTAAAAAGGATCAAAAAAATATGGAAAAGTTCGGTGTTAAGAAACAGTCATATGAAAATCAGATCAATGAGTACTCTCCAATTAATCATGGAGGAAAAGTTAAGCATCTAACTCTCAATGGCATTAATCTTGAAGCTCGTGAAATAATTGATCTACTTTCGGCTAAACTTTCTGGTCCGCAGATAGGTGTTTTATATCAGGCAATAAAAGAGATTAAGGAATATAAAAAAGTGTATAATTTTAGAGATATTATAGACGCAGTTGGTCGTAGTAAAAGTAATGCTCGTTGGAATGTTACAGCATCTTTAGAATCACTTGACTCTATAGGTGTTTTTTCTGAAAAGGGAACAGCTACAAATGAGTTGGTTGTTAAAGGTAAATGTACAACAATTAATATGAAAGGAGTACCACCTGATATACAGGATGTTGTTGTAGCGCGTCTTACAAAAGAGTTATTTGATAATCGAAAGGCTGGTAAAATCCCACCATTTTTGTTTATAGTTGAAGAGGCACATAACTATTGCCCTGAGCGAGGATTTGGTAATGCTGTTTCATCTAATATCCTGCGTACAGTTGCTTCTGAAGGAAGAAAATTTGGTATGGGACTTTGTGTTGTGAGTCAACGACCTGCAAAAGTTGATAAAAACATTATTTCACAATGTAACACTAATATTATTTTAAAGGTTACAAATCCTAATGATCTAAAAGCAATTATTCAATCAGTAGAAGGACTAACAAACGCAACTTATGATGAGATACAACGTTTACCTATTGGTGTTGCACTTATTTCTGGTGCAGGTCTTCAAATGCCTCTTATGGCCGAGATAAGAACACGTGAAACAAACCACGGTGGTAAATCAGTAGGTATATCAAAACCTGGTGCGGGTGATGATGATGTTTATGAAGCACCCAAAGAATTAACCACTTCAATTCAACAAAGAATGCCACAACCATTACAAAGAACTGGAACTCCGGAAAAAACTAAATCAGTAAAAGAACCAACATCATTAACAGATAAAGCAAAGAATGTTGGAAGGGTTGCAAAGAGACTTGGATGGGTTTCAACAGATGATCCAGATGAAGCAATAAAAATACTTTCTAAAGAAGCAGAAAAAATGAAAGAAAATGTTTACAAATATCTTGAATCACTTGCTAGACTTGCAATAGATTTCTGTTATGAACAAAATCCTAATTGTGTTAGATGCCCAATGAATCAAGGATGTAAATATAGATTTGCGAATATACCTAAAGAAAAAAAAGGATTCTTAAAAAGATAATATGAAAAATAAGATTTACATTGCTAGTTCAATTTTTGTTCTTGTTACATTAGCTTTATCTGGCTGTTTTGATTTTTTTACATCAAGCGATCAAATTATAATTTATGAGTCTTCCCCAACTACTGTAAATTACAAAATTACATATGGATATAGGATTAAATGCACAGGGCAAGGAAAATATTCAATTAATTATGATTTGGATTTTCCTGAAGTTTTGAATGGTAAAATATTATCAACTGAGATTCATAATAATAATTATCAATTAGTTAACTTAGCTACTTACAACAATGCAATAAGGTGGGATTTTAATAGTACTGATAATACAGAATACGAGCTTTTAATTACTGCTGATGTTAAAGCTGTAAGTTTTATTATATCTGATCTAAATGGTCCAGATGCATTAACAATTGAAGAAATAAATAAACAATATCCAAATCTTGTTAATCAATTCTGTAACACTCAATCTAATGAAACTACTATTTTTATTGATCCATTTGATCCAACTATATTAGAAACAACATCTGAAATATATGCAAATATAAAAACTAATAATTCTTTTTTAGTTGCTAAAGAACTATTCAAATGGCTTAAACAGCATACAACATATAAAGCACATGATTTAAATGATGATGAAGTTCAATCTGCTCATACTACTTTTATACGTGGCACAGGAGACTGCGATGATTTATCATTTTTATACATTTCATTATGTAGATCGCTTCATATTCCATCAAGGTTTATAAGAGGATTTTTATTAGATGAAAGTAATATAATTCAACATGCATGGGTTGAGGTTTTTGTTGGTGGAGGAATTGGTAAAGATGGGTGGGTTCCGGTTGAGTGCGCTGGTACCTCTAATGATGTACAGACTGAAATTAATCAAAATTTTGGTATAGAAAACGTTGAGCATTTAAGATTATTTATGGATGATGGAAGCAATGAATCATTGAATATCTCTTTCTCTGGTGTAACCTACAGAATTTTTAGCGAAAGTAGAAATATTGATATAAAATTTTATACCAATGTTATAAATTATCTGATTACGAAATCCCAGCAGCTTGTTATCGAGGAAAATGGAAGTAGATCATACAAATAATCAACATGGTATTGCGAAATTGATTTTAGGTACTCCTTATGATTTTACTATGTTAACAAATTAAACTTTTAAGGAGAAGAAAAAATGTTTATCAACAAATAATCTCCAGTTATCATTAACATAAGAATTTAAATATTAAAAGTGCATATCGGCGTTACTTTCGTCTAACAGGTGAAACATGGCCAAAGGATTAAACTCAGCAAGAAAAATCAAAAAAATGAAAAAACTTCATCGTTGGAGTGATAGATATTACAAAAAAAGAGTCTTAAGATTAAAACAAAAAACAGATCCACTTGAAGGTGCTCCACAGGCAAAAGGAATAGTAATAGAAAAAGTAGGAATAGAAGCAAAACAGCCTAATTCTGCTATTAGAAAATGTGCAAAAATACAGCTAATAAAAAACGGTAGACAGATTACTGCATTTGCTCCAGGCAACAATGCAATTAGTTTTATAGATGAACACGATGAGGTAGTAGTTGAAGGAATCGGCGGAAGAATGGGTCGATCTTACGGTGATATTCCTGGTGTTAGATTTAAGATAATAAAGATTAATGATGTTTCACTAAATGAGCTTATAAAAGGTAAAATCGAAAAACCAATGAGAAGATAATTATGATAGCGAAAAAAAATGAACAACTAGGTCTTGATTTTTTCCCCGCACTTACAAAATATGATATGAATGAAGTAAAAATCGAGGATAGAGGGCTTCAAAGATATATAAACATAGATAACAAAAATATCTATCTCGGAGGTAAATTTTCAAATAAAATGTTTGGTAAATCTAAACTTCCAATTATTGAAAGGTTTATAAACAATCTAATGAGAACTGAGAGTTTCAATGGTAAAAAAATAAAAGCATATAAGGTTGTAAGAGAAGCCCTAGAAATTATTGATAAAAAAACAAAAACTAATCCTATGCAAGTTTTAATTGACGCAATTCAAAATACAGCACCTATTGAGGATACAACTAGGTTACAGTTTGGTGGAATATCTGTTCCAAAAGCAGTTGATATTTCCCCTCAAAGACGTTTAGATATGGCCATTCGTAATATCTGTTTAGGAACAGTTACTGCAAGTCATAAGAATAAAAAAAGTATTGAAGCATGTCTAGCTGATGAATTAATGAAAGCAGCAAAAAATGATGTAACCTCTTTTGCAGTTGCAAAGAGAAACGATAAAGAACGTGTAGCAAAATCAGCTAGATAATCAATCTAAATTTATATTAAAATCTAAGAGGTAATTAGTATGGGAAAGAAAGAAGATAACATCAAGAAAGCAAAGGACTTGATGTATAAATTAGAGTATATTCGTAATATTGGTATTGCGGCTCATATTGATCATGGAAAAACAACTCTTTCAGATAATTTAATTGCTGGCTGTGGGATGATGAGTGAGGAATTAGCTGGTAAACAACTTGTTCTTGATTATGATGAACAGGAACAAGCAAGAGGTATTACGATTAATGCAGCAGCTGCTTCAATGGTTCATACTTTTGAAGGTAAAGAATACTTGATTAATCTCATTGATACACCAGGTCATGTTGATTTCGGTGGAGATGTAACCCGTGCCATGCGTGCTGTCGATGGTTGTATTATTGTAGTATGCGCAGTTGAAGGAGCTATGCCTCAAACAGAAACAGTTATCAGGCAGTCTCTTAGGGAAAAAGTAAAACCTGTTCTTTTCATAAACAAGGTCGATCGTTTAATTAACGAATTACGAGTAACTCCTGAAGAAATGCAACAACGTTTCGTAAAAATTATATCTAAATTCAATGAGCTTTTAAACAAAACAGTTCCAGAAGAATTTAAGGGAAAATGGGAAGTAAAAGTTGAGGATGGTAGTGTAGCATTTGGCTCAGCATTCAACAACTGGGCAATATCATTACCATATATGAAAAAATCAGGACTTAGTTTCAAAGATATATATGATTATTGTCAAAAAAATGATCAGAAAGCACTTGCAAAGAAGTCACCAATACATGAGGTTTTACTGAACATAGTAATTAGACATTTACCATCACCTGATATTGCACAAAAATATAGGATTCCACATATATGGAAAGGAGATCCTGCAAGTGACCTTGGAAAAAGTATGATCGCAACTAACAAGGACGGACCCCTAGCTTTGATGATTACAAAAATTATTATTGATCCACATGCCGGTGAAGTAGCAGTAGGAAGAATGTATAGCGGAAGGATTGAGCGAGGACAAGAACTTTATGTTATAGGTATGCCAAAGGCAAACCGTGTACAGCAAGTTAATCTGATGGTTGGAGCAGATAGAATTCCTGTAGATTTTGTTAGTGCTGGTAACATTGTTGCAGCTACGGGTATAAGAGATGCAATAGCAGGTTGTACAGTTGCCGATAATCCTGATGCTGAGCCGTTTGAACGTATTGTGCACATATCAGAACCTGTTGTTACTGTTGCAGTAGAAGCAAAAAATATGAAGGATTTACCAAAACTAATAGAAGTTCTAAGAATGATTTCAAAGGCTGATCCTAGTATACAGGTTGAAATTAACCAAGAAACTGGTGAAAACCTAATGTCTGGTATGGGAGAGTTACATCTGGAAATCACAGAATATAGAATCAGAAATGAGCATAAAGTAGACATAATTACATCTGAACCTATAGTTGTGTATCGTGAATCAGTTGGACAGAAAAGCACAGATGAGTTCGAAGGAAAATCACCCAATAAACATAACCGTTTCTACATAGAGGTTGAGCCTTTACCAGAAAGTGTTATTAAAGCTCTTTATAACAATGAAATTCCACAAAATGTTAAGAAATTCAAAAACGAGGTAGTGAAAAAATTACAGGAACTTGGTATGGAAAAAGAAATTGTAAAGGGTGTTTTTGGAATCCGCGGATTAAATATTATTACTGATACAACAAAAGGTATCCAATACCTTTTTGAAACAAGGGAACTAATAAAAGAAGCATTTGATGAGGTTATGAAAAGTGGACCTATTGCAGATGAACCCTGTCAGGGTTTATTAGTTAAACTTATGGATGCAAAGCTACATGAAGATGCAATCCACAGAGGACCTGCTCAAGTAATACCTGCAGTTAGAAATGCAATATATGGTTCTATTATGAGCTCTGACCCAATATTACTTGAACCGATACAGAAAGTTTTTATAAGCACACCACAAGAATTAATGGGAGATGCATCAAAAGAGTTAAACCAAAGAAGAGCTGTTGTAAAAGATATGCAATCAGATAGAGACCTGATAAATATAGATGCCAAGGCACCGGTTGCGGAGATGTTTGGTTTTGCATCATCGATTAGATCTGCTACAGGTGGAAGAGTACTATGGAATACAGAAAATTTGGGTTTTGAACCTTTACCAAAACATTTACAAATAGAAGTAATAAAAAAGATTAGAGAAAGAAAAGGTCTTAAACCAGAGCCTTACCCACCTAGCTACTATATGGGTTAAAATTCTATTTCATTTATTCTTTTGTAAGATTTAACTTTCATACTTCGCATCCTGTTGTAAAATTGATTATGCCAACAATTAAGCTATTTTTATAAACTTTCATTGATCGAAATCCCCCAATTATATTGATCTCCGAAGCCATTCGCAGGAATATCTAGATTTGCTAAATGGGCCTCATCTCCGACTATTTGTTCCTATGATTTTCCGTTATAAATCCAAAGTTCTGCTTGGCCTTTTAGCATTTAAACTACTAAGTTCCAATTAAAAAAAACCATTTCTTTTAAAAATAAAATTTGCTGACTCAGCATACGTTTTTCCTATATAGATACAATTTTCAAAAATTCCTATAGACCACATTAATATATATTTTTAATCACTAAATCCATTACTAGTATTACTTTTACCAATTCTACCGTCAAGTCTTTTCCATTAATAAATTTTATGGGGGGAGGGAGATTCTAATTCGTATTTACTAATAAAAAAATTTGTAAAAGTATTACCATAAAACTTACATTCATGGAATATTAAAAATTTTGGAACAAATTAACTGCTTTGTGTAATAATTTCTCACCTCGGATAAATTAATACATTCCATAAAACTGTACTCAGCCATATCTCAATTCTTCTAAATCTTTTTTTAATACAGAGGCAAAGTAGATGCTGATAAATGTTATTGGTTCTCTTGGAGTACTTACTACTATATAGAGGTACTTGCATTCATTTTAAGACTATTATCCCATTCTTAATCAATTTAATGAGATACATCCCTATCTCACCTCTAAATATAGGAGATACTATTCAATTATAAAAAAAAGATTTCTACACACTCGTAAGTTTACAGTATATAATAAAAAAAGAAAAAGTTATAACGAAAGCTGCATTACTATTTTGAAGATGCACTATGGAAAGAGGAGTAATTCCAATAAACAAAGATTATGAACTTGAATACCGCTATTACGATAAAGATGTAAAATACAAATATTTCAATAGAAAATTTGAGATATATTTGCTTGAAAAAAGAATGATGAAGAAAAATTATATTTTACATATGGATAATGCCAATCCTCGACAGATGATGCCTAGTCTTTACAAAGCCTCACAAAGAGGTACAAGATTTGATTTTGGAGTAACAACTCTAAATTGGAATGATATAAAAACAAAGTTTACAGATTATATTGTTTCAGAATTAGGCGAAGTAAATAGAAATAATGTAAAAAAAGCAATTACTAAGCTGGTATCCCCAAAGATATAGAATAATAAAATTATTTTTTAATGCCCTGTTAACTTATATTTACCATATACTGGTTCATAGATTTGTCCGTTACGTTTTAGTCTATCTAGAGCTTCCTCGACCTTAGCAGATTCAAGACCCTCAATTTCTGCTTCTCTTATTATATCTCCTCTTGCAGCATTACCATCTTTATCTTCACTACCTAATCTATCGATAATATCAAGAATCGAACGCATCCTATCCTTCTGACTACGACTTATACCAGTTGCTATAATATCAATATCGAATTTCCCTGTTTCACGATCCATACCAACTCGTCTTAAGTATTGATCAATTATGAAGATAGCTCTTTTTGCATCATCTATTGTTACTTCTTGACTAAGTCTTAATCTAGCACTAGCTTCTGATAATCTAACAAAAGCCTCCAATTGCCTAGGTGTAAAAGTAATTGATTCCTGAGATTGACTTCTAAAATCAACATAATAATTTTTAAGAATTTCTAGTGCTTCATCTGTCATTACAGGATAAATGTTTCTTTTTGCATATGCCACATATTTTCGTAAAAATTCAGGATCAAATGTTGGTACTATGTTTTTCATTAAAGCGTCTTGTTCTTTTTTTGTATATTTAGATTTTTTAGATCTTGCGATGTTTTCACTAACTTCTCCAGCTTTATGAGCAGTTAAAATATGTGTTGCAAGCTCTGTATCTGTTGCTCTATTTGGTTTATCAAGTATAGAAAAAATTAGATCAAAACGGGAAAGTAAAGCAGGCGGCATATTAATCTGTTCATGCATAGGAAGAAACTCATCAAACCTTCCAAGTTTTGGGTTAGCAGCTGCAAGAAGAGCACATCTTGCTTTTAGTGTTGCATTGATTCCTGCTTTTGCAACAGATATTTCTTGCTGTTCCATTGCTTGGTGAAGTGAACTTCTATCTGTATCTTCCATTTTATCTATCTCATCTATACATGCTAGACCCATATCTGCAAGAACAAGAGCACCAGCTTCAAGTGTCCATTGACCTTCCCCAAACTCATCTCGCACAGCAGCAGCTGTTAAACCAGCTGCCGATGAAGCCTTACCAGATGCATAAACACTTCTAGGGGCAAGTTTTGACATATATGCAAGCATCTGAGATTTTGCAGTACCAGGATCGCCCACAAGTAGTGTATGAATATCTCCTCTTATACGAGTTCCATCAGGCATTTCTTTTGCAATACCTCCAAATAACTGAAGAATCATAGCCTCTTTTTCTATATCAAGTCCATAGATAGTAGGAGCAATACTACCCTTCATTTTTTCATGCAGATCAGGATCTTTACTAATTTTCAGAATCTCTTTTTCATCCTCAGGTGTCACTTCTACTTCCTCAAATGCTAATTCCTGATTTTCAACACTATTTGCTTCCATAATTTTATCAAATGATGTCAAACGGAAAGTGCCTCGTCTTCTCTGCATTGAATGTAAAACACCATTAACAATAACCCTATCACCAGGGGCTATCTCACCAGCTAGATCATCTTCTAGATACACACCTATTCTTTCTGGTTGAGCACCACCACGAAGACCCTCAGGACTTTCTTGAATCTCAATTTTTTGCGAGTCTATAAAACTAGATAAACTAGTTAATAATTTAAAAGAAGAAACTCTTCCACAACCACCTTGGTCCTCTGAACATTCTGAAGGTTCTTTTAAGATATCTTCTTCCTGTTCAACTCTGATTATTGCACCACATTTTTGACATTGAAAAGCACCAACTTGAAGTTTAGGTCGAACCTCAGTTCTTTTTTTTACTAGACCTTCAACAGCTGCTAATTTTCCAAGATGATTTGAACGGATTTTTCTAATGGCAATTCTACTTGTATCTGGTAGATTTAAAACTCTGAAATGAAGCTCTAACTTGTTTTCAACAGCTACATCAATATTTTTAAGCGCTTCTTCAGCATTAGATATCATTTTGTATGGTTGATTAATAAGAAGTTCAGATAATTTTGGATCTACCTCATCAATCTTCCAGTAATCAACATATAAACTACGTTTTTCAGGGTATTCAAGAGCAACAGTTTCAATATCAGCTTTACAATACTCCTCAAAGAATTTTTGCCATTGCGATAATATACTCTGATCTTTTAATAACCGTGGCATTTTGAATCCCCCAGTAAAGCGTGAAATACACGCTTAATTAAATAAACTTTAGCGGGCATGGAAGGCCCTTGAGTGGATGCACGTTTCATCTACTGACTACCCATCTGCATTCTCAACCCCGTTTACCCTATGAGCATCAGCAGTTTATGGTAAGGCTGCTCACTTCCGTGCCTGACCCGGTTCCCACAACTAAGATGTACAAACGGCCTTCCAACCATATGTAGTCATCACCTCTAATCCCATAGGACAAGGTCTCATCGTCAACAAATGGATCAATAAATGCTCGTTACAGCGCCTCTTGGTTTCGACCCCAGCATATCGGCGATTTCTGGTTACAGGGAACGCCTACCTCCCCAGTCTATCCCACACCTATCGCCGTTTAATCTAAAGTGACCTTCTCATGATTATGAATAGATATCTAATAAACTGAGCGAAGATCAAAGACAGTGAAACTGCTATAAAAGCAACATCACGAGTAACAAGAAGCCATACATCTCCACGCACTTCACCATATTCTATACAATCTACAACGAGTAAATAAAGAAACAAAGCTACTAAGAAGAATAAAACTAAGTTGATGTACAAAGACCATTTGTACCATGTTTTTTTACTTACATTACGCATCATTTCATCAACCATAATTGATGTCTCCTTACCTACAATGCATTGCAGAATAGATATTTGAAAGTTATGCTTTAATTTATTACAAAAAATCTGTTAATTTAGTAGTTTTTACTTTATCACTAATAAACAACGAATCAATTGATTTTTCTATTAATATTATCCTTTGCTGTGCATAAGATGGTATATTATATCTTTTGGCTATTTCTTTTGAAATTTCCAGATATTTTTTAACAGATTTCTCATGAACAGTTAGAGTTAATTTACCATGACATTTATTACAAACTCCTTGAAGAGGAGGTCTTCTATATACAATATTACAGGTTGGGCAACGAACTGATTGTTTACTAAAAGCCCTCATATTACCTATTATATCAGGTAAAAAGTGTCTTTCTATAACCTTGTATGCAACATCGGCTTCATCAACTGCTCTGATTTTTGAAGCAAGATTAAGCTGTGCATTCATCTTATCCATCATAGTTTTTAATGCTTTATAAGTAGAAATTTTTGGACCTTCAGAAATATCGTGAGTATCATGAGTGAAACCAAACTTTTCATACTGTAATTCACTTCCAAGTCTTGAGGAAACTAAGCCCATTTTTGGTTCTAACTCTTTTGAATTTTCATGTCGTAGGGTAGCTTCGTAAAAATCAAGTGGATATCTAGCAAGTGTATCGATATTATGCGCTTCTTTATCTACCTCGGAGGGATCAATACGTGTAGTAAGAATTAAAGGTAAATCCATCTTACCTCCACGTTTATCAGGTATATATGCATGAGAAAAATTTAGTAACGCGTCCATAAGAAGAATAAGTCCATCTTCATCACCGTCTGAGTTACGGCGCTTTGCTGCGTGATAAAAAGGATGTGCATAACAAACTTGGGCATCAGTAAAACCAATTATTCTAGAAAGAGCACCAGCAGATGTGTGAGGAGCAAGTCCTACTACTAAATGTCCTATTAAATCATTTAATTTTTTAATATTATAGAAACCTTCCATTTTATAGAATTTGATTAAAAGATCATCAATGAATCTTGAAACCTGAACAAAAAATTCAGCACACGACTTGGAAATAACAACATCCTGAACCTTTAACTCACATATCTGATCTTCATTTTCCAAACTATTACCAAGATAATCAGTTTTGTAGCCCAAATTTTTTAATCTATTTACAGTAACTCCTATTTCCCGTGGTTTAAAATGTGTAAGTGGAGCATCTGTCATATCAAACCTTATTGTACCGTCTTTAAAAACAGGTACATTGTGTTTTGCTCGCAGTATTCCTTTTTCCAGTGGTTCAGGGGTTTTATTCTTTGAAATTGTTCCAATAACGCCTTTTATTGTAACAGGTAAGGTTCTTTCTTTTACATTATTCTGCGCTAGCTTTAGTTCTTCTGCGAGATTTATTTCCTGAATCTCTATTTTTCCATTACTACATTCTGTGTGTTTACCGCATGTACAAAAGATTCTATGAGTTTTCTTTTTACATTCAGGACATATTCTGACACCTGCCTCAACATCGATTTTTATTAAATCAGCAGCATCTCGTATAAGTCGTTGATTTCCACCAAAGTTGCCGATTGGGAATAAAACATGTGGCGGAGGTCTCATTTTTCTAGCTGCTGCCTTCTCAGGTCTACCCATTCTAGTTCCAATGCGAAAAGGTGAGCGAGGTCTGATTGTTAAGCCGGCAAGTTTTGAAACTAAACAAATAATATCATCTTCGGCTTTTGCATTTTTAATTATTTCAAATCTTTCTGTTTCAACGATTTTATTTTCTTTTAGGTCCAAACCGCAACATTTAATTATAGATTGAGAATATTTATCCAAAATTAGATTTCCTTCTCTTTGTTTGTGAAGCGCACCTAATTCAATAAGAATTCTTTTTATTTCATTATCTTTTGGAAGAGTTAATGTTGATTCAGAAAAGCTACCGAGCTCTTTTACATAGTTTGAAAGCACCTGCAGATCTACTACATTTATATCATGCCAAAAAAGATTGTAATATGGATGCAAAGGTATATTGTACTTTTTTGAGATTTCAAGAGCATCATTAAATGATGGTTGTTTAATATTAATATCTCTACCAAAGTCCTTTATGATTTTTTTAAGAGTTTTTTCCTCAGATTCCAAAACTCCTGAAAACGAGTATTCTTTTGGTAAACAATCTATTTTTTTTTGTAGATCCTGAGTCCACCACTCATAAACGTAACCTGAATCAGGAAGTATTGCATTGTTTTCAATAAACTCTCCAAATGGTATTAGAATTTCACCTAAATCAATTATTTTTTTAACTTCACTGGTTTTAATATTCTTAAGATCATTTATTTGGATTAAATCCCCATTTTGCAACAGTACAATAGGACCTTCTATTTCGCTACAGGGAGTACCAATTGTTCCTTTCCCTGGTCGCTCTGTTTTTATTTGAGTACCAACAGCAATAAAATCATCAAGTAAATACATTGATGCTGGATTTATAGCAGTGGATGCCAAACCACAAGTTCTGCCTCTACCATATCGTAGTCTGAAACCACCTTTACGTGATGGATGTGAAAAAACTGGTCTTCCGGCAATCACATCACCAATATATTTTGCAGAAGGTAGAATTTTAGGTATTTTTTCATCTTTTTTTTCTTCAGTATCTTTTCCTTTACTTGCAAAAATATCCAAGAAATCCCAATTTTCAAGTTTTAGTTTTTTAACATGTTTTAAAATCTTTGGAGCCTTTAAACATAGTCCTTCAGCAATAACTAAACAAGCCCCTCCTCTTAAACGGTTTGTACTTACCCGAGGCAGATCCCTATATCCTGTAACCTCCTCATCTTCTGTTCCTTCACCGTTTATACATATTGGGCAACCTCTAACTATTTTATCTATCTCATCAACAGAAGGGGTATATTGTAGGTGTTGCACTCTTTTGTATAAAGGTATTTCCTCTTTATATCTTTCAATTTCTCCTTCAGTAGGTTGAAATTTTCCTATACCTATTTCTCTTCTTACTACATCAGCAATTAAAACACTCATTGCCTGTCCAGTTCCACCAGCACTTCGAATAGGGCCTGAAAAATATAGATCTACATAGTCTGAGCCATCTTTGTTTTTACTTAATTTAATTTCCGCTATTCCTTCTAAAGGTGCAACAAGAACACCTTCTGTTAATATCGCTAGGCCTGTTCTAATTGCTTGGTCAAGCGCATCTTCTTTTGTACTGAATTTATATTTTTTTTCATTCACAATTTCTTTTGCAATTTCTAATGAGACAATTTCTCTGTCGCCAATTTTTTTTGTAGCTGTACGAATTTTTGGAGCTATATTACTTGGTCCAACTAATTGTTCAACTCTAGCAGCTAGGTCTAAGGCTTGTGGAATTTCTATTTCAAATTCTGGATCAAGACCTTTTTTTCTAGCCTGGCTAGCAATAGAATAACAGATATCTATTTCTTTTTGCAAATTGTTAAAATACTCGCGCATGTCCGAGCTAACTGCTATGTTGTTGGATAACTCCCCACCCATCACAGACCCGCTCTAAAAAATTAATTAATTCATTAATACAAGAAAGGTCTTTAAATGTTTTTATCAAAAAATGATTTTTTAGTAAATTTTTATCATCTCCATACCTAGTAAAAATAGGAGATTATAGATTATGCAGGTAAAATATACTGATCCACCAACTATCACAGCAAAATAAAATTCAAAAGATTTTTTTGTAGGAAATCCATCTTTTTTTGGTTTTAATATTACTAAACCAATGGTCATACAACAGATTAATAGTATGATTGTAATTAGATATTTCAGCGAGTATAACAAAATTAGTGGAATTAAAAAAATCAAATGAATACATATAAGAAAGATTAGGGTTTTTTTTGCATTTTCTAATCCTATTTTAACTGCAAAAGTCATTGTTCCTGCATCTTTATCAAAAGAATAATCAACTATATGATTCCAAACCTGACCTATACAACTAAAAACACCAATAGAAATTGCAATCAACCAGATCATTAATCCTATTGAACCATAATAAATTGAACCACCAGCAATAAGACTACCCCAAATAATATAAGAAAAAAATCCTAGGAAATGCCATATTACGTCAAGTCCAGGTATATTTTTTGTTCTTAAAGGAGGAGCGGAATAAGCCCATCCTATAAATAGTAAATAGGCACAAAAAATAAAAATTTCGTATCTAAATAATAAAATTGAAATTAATAAAGGGATTAAAGCTAATATTAATAAGTAAAATATTGCAATTCGTCTTGAAATATTTCCTGATGCAAGTGCATTAGTACCTTTCCTCCTTGGATTCATGATGTCTGACTGAGTATCATAAAAATTATTTACCGCGAAAGTAAAACCCATTATACAAAATGTTGATATTGCAAATATTAAAAAAGGAATAAAATAGGTATTAATTGATAGCTGATTAATTCCTAAAACAAAACCTAAAAACGATATTGCGGACCACTTAAATGAATCAGAGAATCTTATAAACTTATTTAAAAAAAGTTTAACAGTATTTTTAGTTATTTGGGTCATAATAATTGCTCATTATTTTTTTAGATATTTGGAAGAGAATATATTATTATTCTTTATCTAATTTTACTTTATGTAATCTAAGATTTAATTATACCAATAAATCATTGTCACGCTGGTAAATTGGGCATTCAAATCTTATCCTCGGTTTAAATTTATTATGAATCTTTTTACACCTGTAAGAGAAAGTTTATATATATTGATTTATATAGTAACTATAGGTGATATATAATGAATAATCCAACTACTATTCAATTAGATAAATCTATTGTAAATTCTCTTAAAAAAATAAGAGAACATCCAAGGCAGACATACAATGAATTAATTTCACATATGATAGAGATTTTTAAAAATGTGAAAAAGAGAAATCAATATGACGAATTCCTTCATAAAATCCAACAACAAAAAATGAAAGAACTATGGGACAACAAAGAAGACGAGGCATGGGAAGATGCCTAGATCTGGGGATGTAATAATTGCTCAAATGCAATTTACAGATACTTTTGAAATAAAAAAGAGACCTGCCCTTGTCTTATTTGAGGAATTTGATAATGTAGTTGTTGCAGGTATAACAAGCAATCTAGAAATGAAAGGGATTCCTATTTCAAAAGATGAGGGAGCAATAAAAGATAGTGTGATAAAATTAAACTATATATTTACGGTATCTAGATCAATGATTTCTAAAACATTATTTCATTTAAAAAAAGATAAGAAAAAAATGGTTTATAATGAACTGGTTAAAAGATTTAATGAGCTGAATAAATAATCAAGTTTTTTTGATTTAATGACTCCGAAAGTTCAAATCTCTCCCTCGGCGTAATTTTATATAAAATATTAAATTAAAATAATGTGGGCATATGTTTACTGGTACATTATAAGCATATTCATGATTATAAAGGTTTAAAAAGTGAAATATTTTTTTCAACAATATTATTTTATTTATCTATCTAAAAGAGTGTGCTTATTTCTATATAGATTCCTTATGTGTTTTTTTCAAAAAAAAACAGTATATAATAAAGAGAATAAAAATGGTCATATCAAATTGTTTGCTATTTAAGATTTCTTATTTTGTTTTTCAAGATTTAGAAATCATAAGGTATCATATAAATACAATATAGAAAAAATATTTATACAATAAGAATGTTATTAAATAAGATTTTTCTGTATTGGGGGCGAAAGGATATGAAAAAAAAATTTGTAGAAATAATTTTATTGTTGGTAGTAAGCACTATGATTATTCCGGTAGGCGCCATACTACCTACACAGGCTGATAATGGACAAAATGCTTCATTAAATCTGAACAATTTCACTGGAAACTCATTGGCAAATGATTGGTGGCCTATGTTTCGTCAAGATTCAGGTAACACTGGAAGCTCAGCATCAATCGCACCGTTTACAAATCATCTTAAATGGAAGCATACCATTCCTGAAAATCCATATGCTACCACACCGATTGTTTCTGGTGATAAACTATTTATTAGTACCAATTGGTATTTTTATTCAGAAAAACCAAACCTAACAATATCTGATCTGTTCGAAAAACCGCCATCTCTACCAGATGTTCGACAGATACTAATGAATCATCCAACAGGAGAAGCTACTGGATTATACTGTCTGAATGCGATCACAGGAGAGCAACTCTGGTTTTATCCGTTCTATGCACCAAATGATCCTGCAATTTTCAATGGGAATCTCTACATCGTCGATATCGGTGCATCATATATGAGTACATTGTACTGTCTTAATCCAACATCAGGAGAACTTATTTGGGCGAAATCAATTGGTCAAATGGTGCTCTCACCTACAATTATAGCGGATGAGAAAATCTATCTTGCTGGTTTTGATATATATGGGTATTCTGGTTCATTGAACTGCTATGATTTATCAGGTAATATCAAATGGACATATCCATTACCTGCATATGAGTTGATCTGGTTCTCCGCACCAGCGGTTAACGATGGGATAGTTAGTTTTATTTCAACAAATATCTATTCGTATTATGAAGGACATATATATGGATTGAATGCAGACACTGGAGGATATCTTTGGTCACATCCGATTTTTTCATTATTTTTCTTTTATTTTGGATTGCCATCAGCAGTTTGTACGAATGGAAAGGTCTACGCTGTTGATTTTAATATCAATAATTATTATGGGTATTTGAAATGTTTCGACGGTCAAACAGGATCTCCGATCTGGACAACGATGCTTGGAACAGTCCTTTCATTGTCAACCCCTACCGTCGATGAAGATTATGTGTTTGTTTCTGGAGTTGATTTGTATTCATATAATAGCTGGTTATATCGAGTTTATTCCGGCAATGGAACCATTCAATGGAAGATACCTGTACCAGGAGTATCATATTTCAACGCGGGAAATACAATTTGTTCATCAAATACCATTATATTATCACCAGGATCATATTATGGAGGATCCTACGAAATAATATGTTTAAATAAAGAAGATGGGCTGAGCTTGTGGCAATTCTATCTTGATGATATAACGATTGGAGCTCCTTCGATTGGTGATCAAATGGTATACATTGTTGATATTTCTGGGAATGTGTACGCATTTGAGGATGTATTAAAGATCAAAAAAGTCGCTGGAGGGTTAATGAACGTGAAAATGGTCCTCCAAAATATTGGTGATACGAGTCTAACAAATATTAGTTGGACTCTGTCGGTAAATGGGGGAGTAGGGGGATTGATTAATCGCTACAAATTTGGTACCATTAAAACATTGCCGGCAGGGAAAAGTAGTACCGTTCGCGTATTTCCCATCTTTGGGATAGGAAAAGTTTATATTAATGCAACAGCAACTATGGAAGGTATGAATGTACTTCAGGTCAAGAAACAAGGTATAGTTCTTGGTCCAATTATCATAGTGAATTCATAACACATAGTGTATTAAAAAGTAATTTGAGACAAAAGGTTCAACGATGCAACAAATTAGACATAGAAGTTATGTCATTCTGCTCCTCTTTCTTTTCCTTTTTAGTGCATGGGGTAATCTAGTGTCGAAAGGTTTTTCTATCAACAATTCATCGCGGCTTTCTCTTCTGTATCCTAGTGATAATCATCCTCCATTACAACCAAATAAACCGCAAGGTTTGGGAGAGGGGTATGTTGGCCAGTCATATTTTTATCAAAGCAGCACCGTCGATCCAGATGGTGACCAGGTATATTATTTGTTCGACTGGGGTGATGACACTAATAGCAGCTGGTTGGGCCCTTACGATTCTGGAGTAATGGTTCAGGCTTCACAATGTTGGCATAAACGCGGATTGTACTCCATCATGGTGAAAGCAAAGGATCAATTTGGGGTAGAAGGCCCTTGGTCCGATCCAATGACAGTGGAAATGTTCGGATCCTATCTTACCTTTGGAACCATCACCGCAGGGATCGGATTATCCGTAGAAATAAAGAATATCGGGGAACTTGAAGCAAGAGCCGTGAACATCACTATTAACATTACTCCTGGATCTCTGATCAAAGTATTTCCTAATCATTTTGAAATACCTGTGATCCCTGTAGGGAATTCTACAGTGTTGCAGGTACATATTTGGGGGGTTGCCCTGGGGATTTTCACTGATCTTCCCACCTTGAAGTTAATTGCAGAAGCACCTGATACGAAAACACGGGGAAAACAAGTGATTGTTCGCGTATTTGGCCCATTAGTGAAAAAAGTAGGTGAATCATGGGTTGCTGATGAATCATATCCAGGGTATACTTTGTATAGCCCCATGCTTTCCTTGCAGACATTTCTTATTGATAACAATGGAACAGTGATGCATCAATGGAACAGCAAATATAAGCCAGCTTTATCCGTGTATTTACTAGAGAATGGAAATATCCTGCGAACCGCTTTTCCACGTTTTAATCCCCGTTTTTTTGGGGGTGGCTTAGGTGGACGCGTGGAGATTATTGATTGGAATGGCTCACTGATCTGGTGGTTTGAATATACCACGGATCAGTATTGTTTACATCATGATGTGAAAATTCTTCCTAATGGGAATATTTTAATGATTGCGTGGGAATATAAATCCGCTGCTGAAGCGATTGCCATGGGTCGAATTCCTAATACGATTCCAATGGGTCAGATGTGGCCGGATCATCTTATTGAGGTGCAGCCGACGGGTGATTCCGGTGGTACGATTGTTTGGGAATGGCATATATGGGATCATTTGATCCAGGATTTTGATCCAACTAAAGAAAACTATGGAGTAGTGCAGGATCATCCAGAGCTCATCGATATCAATTATGGTGGGCTTGCATTGTCGGATTGGACTCATACAAATGCGGTTGATTATAATGAACAGCTAGATCAAATCATGATTAGTGTCTGTAACTTTAATGAAATCTGGATCATTGATCATAGTACAACTATCCAGGAGGCAGCAGGTCATTCTGGAGGACAGTATGGACATGGTGGTGATCTTCTTTATCGGTGGGGTAGCCCACGGACGTATCGAATGGGGACGATCAATGACCAGCAGTTTTTTGCTCAGCATGATGCCCAATGGATTGAATCAGGGTTGCCTGGTGCTGGGAATATCCTTGTGTTCAATAACGGGCGTGGACGATCAGGCGGGGATGCATCATCAGCTGATGAGATTGTCCCCCCATTGAATACGAATGGGACGTATGATCGTACTCCAGGTATTGCATATGGACCAACAGTTGCACGATGGAGCTACATGCCGGATTCTCCCAATAAATTCTATGCCTTGAACTTGGGTGGGGTTCAGCGGTTACCTAATGGTAACACCTTGATTTGCGATGGGCCCCATGGGCGGTTTTTTGAAGTGACCCTAGAAAAAGAGATGGTCTGGGAATATAAAAATCAAGTACCAAATCCTATCGATAGTCATGTGTTTAAAATACAACGCTATGGAGAAGATTATACAGGGTTAAAATTTAATTAATTACTAGTGGAGATAAAAGATTGTTTGATTAACCACCATATTTTCTTCATATTTGTAAGTAAATTTAATTTCTTCATTTAAAATAGTAATCAAAATTTGATCAATATGTTATGTACTGATATGTCCATCGTCATCTGTAATAATTAGTGTAATATTATCAGTTCTAGGGGTTATGAAAATATATGTTGGATCCTGTTTTATTGATGTCCTACATCATCAATTTATTCTTATTTTGGTATAATAGTAGTTTTTTTCACTTTTATTATATCTTTTAATTAGAGTTTATTTATTATAAAACAATCAAATGAGCTATGATTGGAGTCTCTAGCATGTTCATATGGAGAAAACTGTTTCTAGTATCATATTTTTTGATTCGATTCTCGAACAAAAAATTGGTAAATTTTTCCTCTTATCACATAACAACAAAACTATGGGAGTTTTATCCTGTTGGCGGGCATATAAAAATATATATCAAATAGTCTTTATAGATTTTTTACTAGTAAACTGGCGTCTAAATCCTCCCATAGAAACCATTTAAGAAAAATTTTTATCATCATAATATATACCATAATCCCAGAACTATAATTTAAGGGAAAAAAATGAATACAATATTTCATTGTATGTTTAAATGGCTGAATCAGCCTTGCATTTGCCCCTATAGATTATAGTAAAAATCTTGGTTTTTTAGATGTTTTGTGATTAAGATTTTTTATAATTTTTTTTAATAAAATTTTTTGATTACAATCACCTGAAACTGAGATTGTTTTTTTTATAGAAAATTTTAAGGGGGAAAGATGGAAATGAGAAGGATTATCGTCGTCGGAGTGATGTCCCTTCTTGCAGGGATGATGCTCACAAAAAATATTAGTGGAGTTGTTTTGACAAGCAAACCATATTTATATAAGCAGAGTTTTGAAGCATTAAATGTAGATCTCAAGGTAGAAATCTTTAATGAAATTAGATTTACAAAAGATAAATTTCTTGTTGTGGATAAAATCATTGGTGATAGAAGGGTAAAATATTGGGAGCATGTAATTGATGATTTTTTTGTAAAAAATGATTCAATATTGTTACATATGGATCTTGGATATAATAGAGTATTTGAGTATAAAAGGAGTTGGAGCAGCATCGAAATAATCTCATTAGATTTTGGTAACGGTGAGTTTGAAGAAAACTATCTTTGGAAAAGGAAAGTTGTTTTTCCAGATGCAGATGATTGTGGATTATTTTACACCTTTAACAATGAACAAGATTACCCTTTGTTCTGTTGGGAAGTTAGATATAATGATGGAGATACAATTTTTTATGATTTTAATGAAACTCCAATAGGATATGGTGTACCTGTACCATCAAGTGGTTTTGTGATACAAGGTTATGGTGACTCGAAATGGAGGTACTGGCGAGAAAATGCTCAGGAATGGTATAGTAAATGGTATGGTTCAGTGAATAGTATATCAAGTCCTAGTGTTAATCAAATCTCTTATTTTATTAAAAATGAATCTACAAATAGTGAATTGTTTTATGTTATAGCGCATTCAGGTGGATTACCAACACGTTTTCTTGCAAATAATAATACATATTATGATGCAAGTCAGCTTCATTATGATATGGCAAACAGAAGCCCAATGAAACTTGCTGTTCTTTGTTGTTGTTCAGCTATGACTGATACAGGTCCAGGTACGCTCTCTTATGAGTTTAGAAAAGGAGAAATGACTGATACAGTGACAATTGGTTACGTTGAAATGGGTAATTGTTCAGATTGGGTTCAATCTTTAGATTGGCAGGATTACATGTTTGAAAAAATAGATAGAGGATTTACAGTTAAAAAAGCCTTTGATAGAGCATGTGCGGAGTATCCAAAGCTAGCAGATTACGTTAAATTTGTCGGGGATCCTAATCTCAAAATAATTGATGATAAATCGAGTATTACAGAACATCGATATTATGATAATCTCACCAGTCTGTTATTTGAAGGTTTTGCTTCCTTTAGTTTTGTATCTAAAGTCAATGTATTTTCCTTGATACATCTGGTGAGTATTATAAGATGGAAAAAACTTGTAATAAATAAAACATTGTAAAATGTTTATGGTGCAAAATAAGTATTAGAATGGATTATTGCGCTAAGCCTTAGAAGTAAAACAATTTATATAGTTAGTATTTGTTGATATTATATTAAGGGAGGAAATTATGAGAAAAAGATTCCTGGTTATAGGAATATTCTTATTGTTAATTGGAATATGTGTTTATCCATCAACTGCTGTTGATAATGTAAAGAAATCCTCTATACCAATTATTTCTGATGGTAATATTTTGTACGTTGGTGGCTCTGGAGAAGGTAACTATTCAAAGATTCAGGATGCGATAGATAATGCATCTGATGGTGACACTGTTTTTGTTTATGATGATTCATCACCTTATAATGAATATGTTTGGATAAATAAATCCATTAATCTGATTGGTGAGAATAAAAATACGACTGTTATTGATGGTTGGGGAACTGGTTACCGAGTTGTTGTTTACATTACTGCTGATAATGTATCTGTTACTGGTTTTACAATTTACAATTGTAGTGAATTAATGGAAAAGGGCATTCTTATAGTCGATGCTTCTAATGTTATCATTAAAGAGGACATTATTGCTGATAACTGGTGGGGTATCTTTGAAGGGCCTTCATCTAACAACACTATTTTGGATAATATTATTATCAACACTACTTTTGGTATTGACTCAGCATTTGCATCAACTACTATCAAAGGTAACACTATCCTAAATCATACGTTTGGAATTAATATGCAGGATACATCAAATATCGTTGAAGATAATTTTATATATACAACACAAACCGTTGTGACATCTGACTATGTTAAAAATACCTGGGGTATAAAAAATTCGATTTATCACTTTCCATCTTGTATAAGCATTATCAAGGGGAATACGATTATTAATCATCTACAGGGTATTTCATGTATAAATACGTTAAATCATATTATATCTGGGAACACTCTAATAGATAATTATATTGGTATTTCACTTAGTAATTCTTCAAACAACGAAATTAAAGGAAATAACATCACAAATAGCTATTGGTGGGGTCTACGTATAGATGATAAATCAAGTAACAATAGTTTTATTAGAAATACTATTGCAAATAATAGCGAATATGGAATTTATCTGCAATATGCGTTTAACAATAAATTTATAGAAAACAACATCATGAAATCTAACATTAGTGTGTATTTTGAAAACTCCCTATTAAATCGTTGGATTGGTAATTTTTGGGAGAGATCAAGACTCTTTTTCTATCCTATTTTTGGAAAAATAAAACTAACAGAGGATATTGTAATTCCGTGGGTTAATTTTGATTGGCATCCAGCAAAAGAACCATACGATATATAGACGAAATAATAGCGTCAATTGTTGACACACTAAATATATGCCCCTTATCTACTTTATTTTTGTTTTATCTATAAAAAAAGTTGATTTTCTACCATCCCATTTATTTGTTAGCTATTATTTTGTTTTTTCATTAAATCAATAGGACATTACAAAATGATTTTATACAAAAACAGAATTTTTAATAAGGATAAAAATCTGTTGAAATATCTACTTTTAAAGCAGACCCAAAATAGAACACATAACCATCACCTATTGGCCGAAAAATATGAAAACCAGTAAAACCAACTATACCAGGACAAAAAAGCAAATACCAACCTAAATGCCCATAAAATTCACCAGAATAACTTTTTTTACCTTTTAATCCCATTGTAGATATCCAACCCGATGCAGGATACCAATCTTCCGAATAATCACCCATTACCCTTCCTAAACAACCAATACCACCTATTGCAATAGGGAACAAACTAAGAATTGAACATACTGAAGTAAGAAATAAAATTGCTCCTGGAACAGCAAATAAGATAAACAGTAGCAA
>Ga0153916_10000066_pt1 | contig 58506 bp, 49 predicted proteins | sample Opewatmetagenome_FD_109642 | JGI IMG/M metagenome (GOLD analysis project Ga0153916, IMG submission 109642) | Freshwater wetland microbial communities from Ohio, USA - Open water 3 Core 3 Depth 4 metaG | ecosystem: Environmental > Aquatic > Freshwater > Wetlands | place: USA: Ohio, Lake Erie...
AGTTACTTTCCGTCAAAGTGGAATGGGCATCCTGCCCATGGGGAACCCGCCGTCACACGCCCTCGTGTGACGGAAGAATGGTGACCGGGCTGGCAGACGAGGGCGTCTGCCAGCGGAGATACATGTAATTATTTTCCTGGAAATTGGATAATTGGGTTGAAGCCGATGTCCTCCAGCACCGCCGGGATCTCATCGATCAAATCTGAAGCAGTCAGAGACAATGCGCCTTGGTACTCCAGGGCACTATCGCCGCAAGCACCATGTAACCATGTGCTGCAAATAGCCGCATTCCAAGGCGACAGTCCCTGCGTCAGGAAGCCGCCGATCATGCCGGTCAGGACGTCGCCGGTGCCGCCCGATGCCATTCCGGGATTGCCAGTCGGATTCAACCACACCATCCCATCGGGGCGGGCGATATAGGTTGGTGCGCCCTTCAATACTACCACGCATTTCCATGTCTTCGCCCATTTCCGAGCCGTCCCGATTGGGTCATCCATGATTTTGGAAATCGACTCACCCGTCAAACGTGCCATCTCGCCGGGATGCGGGGTCAAGACACACTGTTTCGGCAATTTCTTCAACAACGACTTCTTCTGACCCAACTGATTCAAGCCGTCGGCATCGATCACTGTCGGCAGTTTGACCAGCGGAAGGAGCTTTTCGATGAAATCCCCCACAGCTTGTTGCATGGAGATTCCGGGTCCCAAAACCAGCGCATCCGCCCACGCCAGGGCTTTTTTGACTTCGGGCAAGGCATCGGGGTGCAACAACCCTGTGCCTTTGTCGGGCAAAACCCAGGTCATGCCTTCAGTCAATTTGACTTCCAGGATGGGATTTAGTTCCTTGGGGATTCCCAACCGAGCTAATCCGACGCCGACTTTGATGGCGGTCTGGGTTGCCAGGGTGGCGGCTCCGGTAAAGCCGGGCGACCCTGCCAGCAACAGCAACTTCCCGCAATGGCCTTTGTGAGCTTCTCGATGGCGTCGGGGCAGCATTCCCAGGACGTCTTCCTCTTCGGTCATCCCGAATTTCAGGTCGGCTTCGTCGATGAATTTCCGAGGGATGCCGATGTCCACAATTTCGACTTCTCCGGCGTAATTCCTGCCCGGAGGCACCATCAAGCCGATTTTGGGCAAAGCCATGGTGATGGTCAATTCGGCGATGACGGCTGATCCGCCGACTTTGCCGGTGGAGCCTTCCACACCGGAAGGGATATCGATAGCCAGCACCCGGTTTTCGGTCAGATTGATGGCTTCGATCACGTCGGCGATCAATCCCCGAGCGGCGCCTTTGGTGCCGGTGCCTAACAATCCATCGATGGCGAGATCGGCGGAGGATCGGGTTGCCAGATCCTCTATTCTAGTAATAGGAGAGACGGAACCTCCCATTTCGAGGAACCAATCGTGGTTGGCTTTGGCGTCGGGGGTCAGCTTTTTCGGGTCGCCAACCAGCAGCACGTCCAGGATGGCGCCACGGTTCAATAGATGCCGAGCAGCGGCGAATCCGTCGCCTCCGTTGTTGCCGGTGCCGCAGTAGATGCGGATGGATTTGCCCTGGACGCCGTCCAGCATGTCTTCAGCGGCTTCCACCACCCCCAGGCAGGCGTTTTCCATTAGTACCAGCCCCGGCACGCCCATTCCGTCGATGGTTTTCGCGTCCAGGGACCGCATTTCTTTGGCAGTAACAATAGGGATCATGTTATCCTCTATGAGGTGGTGTCATGTGTCCTCACGTGACACCGAGTAGGTCAGGATCCCTCCGATCCTGACATCTTTCAAGAACTGCGGCATAAACCAAAAACCCGCACCAAATATTGTGAGGCGGGTTACGTCCGAGGTGATTGCTTTAATTTCGATTCAAACCAACTCCCTTGTCAATCTCCTAAGGCGTTGCGCCAAGCTTGAAGATGAGAAGCCTCTTCTTTACCAAAAAGGGGTTGGCACTTGTGATGTGCCTCGTCTAAATCATGGAGAATTGAAGACATATCTTCATGTTGCGTAATGTAATCAAATTCAGCTTTCTTTCTATAGATATAGTGTGCGGTTGTTATTTCTTTAGTCATAGAGGTCATATATTCAAACATGATACCATCTCTGCGGACACCCGCATTGGTCTCTCCGTATTTTGCAAAGTTGCTAAAATCGTCTCTTATTACTTTTTTGCACATAGCGCAGTTACAAACATCTTGATAGAATAGTTCAGCACTATTAATATTCCCGGTATTTAACCCAAAAGCGACTTCTCTATATAAAAGACGCATATGCATATCAGGAAAATAGAATTTGGGATGGGGAATACCTCCTCCTACGGGAGTAATCTCTCTTTCTTCTCCATAACCAGGACCATGACAAACTGCACTAACACCGAATTTGGTAAGGAGAATTGAATAATAACCGCCATACATGATAACAACACTCTTCCCAGATTCAGACAATCTTTTCACAAATGATCTATATTCTCTTAAAGCCCCCTTAGAAGCAGAGTGCTCAGAAAAGCTTTCTATCCATAACAAAATTCCATTTGCTGGACAATCAATATATCTAGAAAGCACCTTTTCTCTGAGTTCTTGATCTTGAAAAGCTTCATTAGCAAGGACAATCTCAGCAAATATCGGAAGATTTCTTCCGCTATTAACCGCAAGCTTAACAAATTCAATGTTCAAATCTAACCAAGTGTCAACAGAGTTAGCACTAAGGTAAAAATAAGGAGCTATCAGAAGGCAAGGAGATGTTGGCACAGCATCCAGATATTTTGCATCATTTGAATCTTTTAATGCTTGGTCTATAACATGATGCTGAAAATTAAGTACTTTTTCCGTGAATTCCTCTGCTAAACCATTAAAGTCGTTTGGTGATACCGCACGATGCCCAATGTGGATAGATACAGGTTCACCATATATTTGTGACAAATACACCATAGCAGGTTTTGGTGTTAAGTCACCGGTATCAATCTGCTTAGAAATATACCGTGGATGATGACCAAAAGCATGAGTAATAGGATCAATAAAATAGGTTTTTTCTGCTGCTATTTCCGCAATAAAAGATGCTACTCCGTTTGGAGAATAAGCTACATAATTACCACTAAAAGCTACCCCCCCATAACAATCACGAAAATCGTGCAGAAAGTACTTCTTTTCTGCATGAAGACCGTACCGCATAAAATGATTAGGTATTTGTGTCATTATAGCTTATTCCCATTTCTAAAGATGCTTCGTCGCAAGAGCGAGGCGTATTCTTTCCGCTTTTTTATTTTAGGTGCTGCGGGAAGGACATAATGAACTGAGTACTCATCAACCTTTCGTTTCAAGAACATCAATCCAACGCCTAAATCTCTAAAAGCAGATTTTACATTTTCCGTTATACCGTAATTTGGCATACAAACATAAACTCTATCAGCACCAAGCATACAATATTTAGCCTGATTCAACGCTTCTCTAACGTGTTTAGACTGTCTTTTGACTTCAATAGTGGTGATACTACCGTCAGCGCATCTATACGCAATATCCAGACTCCGACCAAGAAAAGGTATCTCCAGCGATGGCTGAATACCCTTTCTTCGAAGGACTCCAACTAAAATATCCCGAAGCTCTTCTTCCGTTGAAAAACTTCTGAGATTAATTCCTTTTCTATTATTGTTCATTAATCGCTTTTAATAGGTGGTGGAGTTTAAAACAAATTGGAATGAATAAAACAAATGGATAAATTAATATTGCCGTATAGAGCAACAAATGCGAATATTCTCTATATTGTAAATAATTAACTACCATCAATGCGATGAGATATATGATCAAATTCAGAATTTTCAACTTATCATATCTATCAAAGCTTCTTTCGATTCTATAAATCCTTTCCCGATTTCTAAAAAGGATCTCACAATCTTCCACATAATTCTTTGCGAATTCAGGAGTATCAATATGTATTGCTCCTATCTGAGACTTTCCTGCAATTTGAGGATCAGGAGGAGCAAATAGATCACTTAGTTTAAAATAGAAATCAATCTCCAATTGAGCCATTTTGGTAATAAGTTTTATTATCATTTTATCTTTACATTCGATGACATCGCATTTCTTTGGCGTGAAATAATAAGATATAAAAATTAAACAGGTAAAAAAGGCAGCGGCGATTCCCATAAAAGGATTTACGATAAATTCAATACTCATATGAATTCCTAATCTTTGACTCAGATGCTGACTCAGGATAGTTCTTATATACATATCGGAGAAGAGTTGAAAGTGGAATACTATTATAAGTGCTTTTAAACTCTTTTAATTTCATGTGCTCTTTGGATTCTAATTGATCGTAAAGTTGTCTAACAAAATCAATACCTTTATCGGACAGCTTAAACACAGGTTCAGAGTAATCTACTGATTCTTCTTGACTTCCGATATATTGCAAGAGCAAGTCATCATAAAAAAGTTGGGATTCCGAGAGTTCCGCCATAGATAACTCTCCCCCGGACTTTTCATCAACCAGTCCTACGTTTTCCAAAAATTGAATGTCATCAAATACATCCTTAGAGAATGGTCCAAAATGATATGCCTTGAAATCATGCTGTCTTTGCGCATCGATGTCTTTGAAAGAAGGCAGATGAGACATTAATTCCTTTTTAAACAGAAATACTAGTTTCATCAACCTTGTTCGCCCAGACACGGGCTCATTCTTTTCTTGTGACTTGCCTGGGGAAAAAAGCAGCAGCAAGATTATATCTTTTCTGTTGTCAATTCTTTGAGGATTTGGGTTCATGATTTCTTATGCCTCCTAAAGAGTGTCCGACACGAGTAGAAACCTTCCTCAACAAACGGTCATGTCATAATATATGTAATAATCATATTCAGGGCAAGGGAAATCTTGGAAATCTCATGATCTCTGAGCTGTCGCTCACCGCTTTAGGAAATTGCCACCGCCACCGCATAATTATCCGTATGCGATAGGCTGATCTTGATGGTTCGATGGTTCAATGGTTCGATTGATGCAGCCTTGATATTGACAATGGGGTTGCCGTGTTCGGCGCGGAGGATTTCCACGTCGTGCCAGGATAATTTCCCGCCGATGCCGGTGCCCAGGGCTTTGCCGACGGCTTCTTTGGCGGCGAACCGGGCGGCAAACGACTGTGCGGAATGCTTGAACGTCTGGCATTCCTTGATTTCGGCGGGAGTGAAGATGCGTTCCAGGAATCCGGGTTTCTTCATCATCTCGGCGATCCGAGCCACTTCCACCAGGTCGATGCCGATGCCTTCAGCCAACGTGCGACAGCTCCTTCAGGATATTCAGCAATTCGGAAATATCGTCGATTTCGTAGTCGGCGCCGGAATCCTTGGTGTCGAACCGGTCGCCGTAGCGAGCAAACACAGTTTTGATCCCCAATTTCTTGGCGCCCACCATGTCGCGTTCCGCCCAATCGCCCACCATCAAGACTTCGTCCGGTTTCAGGTCCATCATTTCCAGAGCTTTGCGGAACGGCAATTCGCTGGGTTTCAAATGACCGGTGTCGTCCAGGGTGACCACGGTGTCGAAGAAGTTGTGGATATTCAAATAGCTGAGCCGGAGCCACACCTGTTTCCCCGTCGCATCCGACAGCACCGCCAATTTCAATCCTGACTTGATCAACTTGATGAGGGTGTAAGTCACATGCGGATAAGCTGCCAGGGTCGCTTCCCGGGAACGGCGATACGCCACGATTCCGGCGGACAGGACTTTGTAATTGATGGCGCCGAATTCCTCCATCAGGAACTGGTCGAACACCTCTTGGAATTCGATGCCCTGGGTGTCGTAGATGGCATAGATGCGGTGTTTGGCTTCCTCTCTGCTCAGGGTCAAGCCGGCTTCGATCATGGCGTCGATAGCGGCGCAGATCGATTCCTCCTTCATTTTCATGAAGTCCAGGAGGGTATTGTCGAGATCGAAAATAATGCCTTTGATCATGGCGGTCTCCCTTGCAAGGTGCAAGATAACAAATATTTTTCCGAAAAGCAAGAGATAGATTGCTGGCTGCTGTCGAGGGCGGAGACTCGGCAGCGCCTAAAAGAGTGGAGCTCCTTCAGAGCTTGATTCTTTTTTGTGCGTCAAGACCTGGGGCGTTGCCCCAGGCTACTCCGTAGCGCCCCTTCGGGGTTGAGGAGATCTGGATCCCCGCTTTCGCGGGGATGACACTTGATCCTCATAGGGCTCGGAGAATCACTCTGGGAAAATAGTTGACATTCTCCGCCTTGAAGAGTATATTATAAGGTCAAAGTCCAGATTCGGCGTCATGGCGAAAGTACCGCAACATATCATCGACGAAATCCTGGCGCGGGTCGATATCGTGGACCTGGTGTCGGAACACATCAACCTGCGCCGCCGGGGTCAGAATTATTTCGGACTGTGCCCGTTCCATTCCGAGAAAACTCCGTCGTTTTCCGTCAATCCCGCCAAGGGCATTTTCCACTGCTTCGGGTGCAAGGCGGGAGGCAATGCCATCACGTTCCTGACCCTCCACGACAACATCGGCTTCATGGAGGCATTAGAGGAGTTGGCTCGCCGGACCGGTGTGGAACTGCCCAAAATCGACACCCGGAGCGACAAGGAAATCACCGAACAGGAGTTGCTGATCAAAGCCAACGAGCTGGCTCGGGACTTCTTTCACAAGACTTTGATGGAACGGAAAGTGCCCGGGACGGCAGAGGCTTGGAAATTCCTGGAGTCGCGTGCCATTTCCCCGGAAAATGTGAAGACTTATCAAATCGGGTATGTGTCTGAGCAGTGGGACAGCCTGCTGACACATGCCACCAAGAAGGGATTGGCGCTTCAGATTCTCCATCATGCCGGTTTGATTGTGCCTCGGGAGAAAGAGAGTGGTTACTATGACCGCTTCCGGCATCGGGTGATGTTTCCAATTGAGAATCTGTCGGGGAAAGTGGTGGGATTCGGAGGACGGACGCTTTCCGACGATCCTGAAACGCCGAAGTACCTGAATTCGTCTGATTCAGCAGTTTTTCAGAAGAGTCATTTGCTTTATGGGATTCGCCAGGCACGAGTCGCGATTCGCCAGCACGGCTATGCCCTGTTGGTGGAGGGATACACCGACGCTCTGGCGTTGTGGATTGCCGGCATCGGGCAGGCGGTTGCCACACTCGGAACCGCCTTCGGCGAACAACAAGCACGGCTCCTGGCGCGATATTGCTCGGAAATCATTTTGACCTACGACGGCGATGAAGCCGGTCTTCGTGCGGCACTTCGCACCGGCGATATTGTGCTGGCGCAGGGATTGACGCCTCGGGTCTTGTTGATGCCGGAAGGGGAAGATCCGGATAGCTTTGTTCGGGGTTATGGCGCACCGGCGTTTCACGATCTTCTTAATGTTGCGCCTGCCTTCCTGTCGTTCAAATGGAGTCTTGCGGACCGGACATCTCCTGTTGCGCCGCGAGGCAAAAGCGCCCAGATTCGTTGGGTGTTGGAATCTGTGGGAAGGATTCCGAAGGAACTGGAGAGAAATCTGGCATTGAAAGAGATGGCGGAACTCACCGGTCTGACCGAGGCAACGCTATCGCGGGAACTTGCTGCCATGCGGCGAACGGCTCAGGATCGCAGCACACAGGGTAGAGAGACGCTTGCTCGAACGTTCACTGTTTCTGCGGATGACCTGGCTTCCATGGAATTGTTGAAAATCCTGGTTCACCATCCGGAAATGGCGAACAAGATTTTCTCCCATTGGGATGCTGACACTATTGGCAGCAACGAACTGCGGAAATATGTGAAGAATCTCGAACGGCATTATTCGGCGACTTCGGTGGTTTCGGAAGCCGAACTGATCTCGTTTGCCGACGATCCTGCGCTCAGGAACTGGATAGCAGAGACGATGATCTCAACCGTGATGGAAGAGCCGGAACGGGCTGCCCACGACTGCCTGGTCCACATTCGGTGCCGACAGAAAGAACAGCAGATCGAGCAGCTACTTACTCGCGTGAAAAACGCGGAATCGAAGCAGGAGGACCCCATGGAATTCTTGCTTCAGATCAACCAGATCAGACAGGAAATTAGCGCCTTGAAACTACAGAAACTATGGGAACTGACACCATGACACAAAAGGTACACGGAACCACCATCCTGGCGGTCCTGAGGGACGGCTATGGCGCGCTGGGAGGCGACGGTCAATTGACGGTGGGGGATACGATCCTGAAAGCCGGCAGCCGGAAAATTCGGAGATTGTACGATGATCAAGTCTTGGTCGGATTTGCGGGAGCCGCCGCCGATGCGTTGACGTTGATTGAAATCTATGAAGAGAGGTTGAAGAACCTGTCAGGGGATTTGCTGAGAACAGCGATTGAGGTGGCAAAGAAATGGCGAACCGACAAGTACCTTCGCCGGTTGGAAGCCCAGATGGTGGTGATGAATAACCGCAGCCTGCTTTGGTTATCGGGTAACGGCGACGTAGTGGAACCGGACGACGGCATAGTGGCGCTGGGTTCGGGCGGTCCTTATGCCTTAGCTGCGGCTCGGGCGCTGGCTGTCCACTCCCCGTTGACACCGGAAGAGATCGTGCGAGAATCCTTGAAGATTGCCTCCGAGATTTGCGTGTACACCAACGACAGAATCACGATTGAAACCATTCCTTAATTAGGGAAGTGTCGCAGGGTGTCCCCAGGCTGCAACTTTACACAGGGATAAACAGTTAAGAATCATGAGCGAAACGTCCCCCATCCCTTCCTCTGACTCCTCGCCCATCAATGATGGCGATCACCTGACTCCGGAAATGATCGTCCGTGAGCTGGATCGGTACGTGATTGGGCAAGATCAAGCCAAACGCGCGGTGGCAATCGCCATGCGGAACCGGTGGCGCCGTCAGCGGGTGCCCGATGACCTGCGCCAGGAAATCATGCCGAATAATATCATCCTGATCGGTCCCACCGGTGTCGGTAAGACCGAAATTGCCCGACGGCTGTCCGGATTGGCTGGAGCGCCATTCGTGAAAGTCGAAGCCACCAAATTCACCGAAGTAGGATATGTAGGACGCGATGTGGATTCCATTATTCGGGAATTAGTGGACCTGGCGGTGTCCCAGGTGCGTGCGGAACACACGGAACGAGTCAAGAAAAAGGCGGAAATCCATGTCCGTGAACGTCTATTGGATCTCTTGTTGCCTTCTCCTCCAACTCGAGCCAAGGAGGAGAACGACGAGAATCATGCCAAATGGGAACGGACTCGGGAGAAACTGGGCAAGAAGCTGGATGATGGCGAATTGGAAGACCGCATGATCGAGCTGGATCTCTCTGAAGACGCCATGTCCATGATGCATATTTTCGCCCAGGGTGGCATCGAAGAAATGGGCATCGACCTCCAGGAGATTTTCGGCGGGATGATTCCCAGGAAGCGGAAGAAGCGTCGAACCACTATCGCCGAAGCCCGTCAGTTGCTGCTGGGCGACGAGACCGGAAAGCTAATTGATATGGACGTCGTCATCAAGGAAGCAATTCATCGAACGGAAAATTTGGGGATTGTCTTCCTCGATGAGATTGACAAGATCGCCGGTTCCGGGCGTCACGACGGACCTGATGTGTCCCGTGAGGGAGTCCAAAGAGACATTCTACCGGTGGTGGAAGGCACCTCCGTGATCACGAAATATGGTATAGTCCACACCGATCATATCTTGTTCATCGGTTCCGGAGCATTCACGGTGTCCAAACCATCCGATCTGATACCGGAATTGCAGGGGCGGTTTCCCATTCGCGTGGAATTGAGCAGTTTGTCGGTGAAGGACTTTGTGCGGATCCTGACAGAGCCCGAGAATGCTTTGATCAAGCAGTATACCGCCCTGCTGGCAACAGAAGGAGTGAAGTTGAGCTTCACGCATGATGCCATTCAGGAAATTGCGGATACCGCCGATCGTGTCAACCGCAAGATGGAAAATATCGGCGCCCGCAGACTGCAAACGGTGCTGACGAAACTGCTGGAAAACATACTGTTTGACGCGCCATATCCGAAGCTTAGAACCATCCGAATTACCAAGAGCAAAGTCATCAATACTTTGAAGGACATCGTCAAAGACGAAGACATCACCCGGTTCATCCTTTGACCGTATCGTGTTCCGTCAGGTGTTGGTGTGCTGTTAGGCGTCCTCGCCTGACAGCGACGTTTCCGCAGGGTGGGAACACCCTGCGATACGAAGCAAGACTGGATTCCCGCTTCCGCGGGAATGACACTGGATAGGTCATTGCTGTGGTGTCAAACGACTCGTTTGACACCGAGTCGCGTAGGTTGGGTTAGCTTTCTGTAACGCAACATTCTGTTTCTACTTCTTTTGGAATTTAAGATTTTGAATTTCGATATTGTCTGGAATTTGGTGCTTGGGATTTCGTATTTCCCTTGCTGTCAGGTGCCCTCACCTGACAGCTATCCTTCTGGCACGTTCATTGCATTTGGATATCTCAGTGAGATAGGACTCGATCTTCCGATCTCTGTCCGTTTTCTTTGTTTTTTGTGTGTTTGGACGGGGTATTCTGAGTCGGTAGCGCGGCGACACACTTTCGAACTTCTTAGAAGTGTGCATTTTTTGCGCACTTAGCCAAATAGTAACATTCTGCACGATCGCAAATTCAACGTTGAGGAGCATGATGACACGAAATTCGCAAGCTTACAAACTCTGCCATTATATGATTATTCTGGGCTTATCGTTGTGGTCGGTTGGGATAGCGGCAACTTCATCGCCGATCCGGATTACCGTGGACGATCCCAGCAAGGATCATGTGGAATTGACCTTCGATTTCCCGGAACCTTCGCGCCAAGTGATTCTAACCGACCAGGGTGTGCAGGATCGGTGGTGGTATCCGGAAGAACAATCATTCGCGACCCCGGGTCAACCCGACTTGCCCGTGATTTCCCGTCTGGTGCAGGTTTCGAACACCGGCGGCGTGACGGTGGAGGTCATGTACCTTGATCAAGAGGAATATCCTGCTTCCCCGTCCGGACCGGTTAGAGTACCTGCAGAACCTTCCCTCCTACATAGTAGGGGGGAAAAGAAGGGGGGGATGGACGATGCGGTCTCCAGTCCTTATCTGCGTGACGGTTCTGCGTTCCCCAATTGGACCGCTCGGGTGTCGGATCCGGTGATTTCCGGAGGCGTACGCCTGGTGTCGCTGGCTGTCGCGCCGGTAAGATATGACGCGGATAGGAATGTATATCTTCTCGCTCGCCGGATACAAGTGTCTGTGATCAACACCGGCGGAACCGGCGTCAACCCGATTCGTCGTGTGCATCCCATCGCCCCTGCCTTTGCGGAGTTGTTTCGGAACACCGTGGTCAACTGGGTGGATGACGCCAATCCAGTCCATCATGGCGATTTGCGTGCCAGGTATTTGATCATTGCTTTGGATACGTTCATGAGCCCGACCAGTGATTTGGAAGACCTGGTGCTATGGAAAAAGCAGAAAGGTTACGACGTGCTCTTCGTCGCGGATACCACTGCAGGTAACACCGCCAACGAAATCAAGCAGTACATCCAGAGTATCTACGACAGCGAAGGTCCGCCGCTGGCTTACGTGCTCCTGGTCGGCGATTACAATGTGCCCAACCCTATGCCGACATTTCTTATTCAGAGTCCGACTCCAGGATCTACCGAATGGGATGTATCCGATCACCCGTATTCGCTCATGGAAGGTGACGATTACTTTCCGGACCTTTTTGTGGGCAGACTGCCCACCAGCTCAACCAATATTGTTCGCGTGATAGTCGCCAAGATTCTCGCCTACGAGAAGACCCCGTACACTTCGAACACAGAGTGGTTCCGGAATGCCACCATCGTTGCCGGAAATTACACCGACGCCAATGTAACGCCGTTGACACCGGTGCAAACCAGCATGTGGATTCAGGACCGGTTCCTGGCAAATGGCTTTACCAGAGTCGATACTCTGTTCTATTGGGGACCGGGATATCCTATGCCGCAGTGGCCTCAGATTTCGGCGAGCATCAACCAAGGTGTAAGCTGGGTCTGCTATCGGGGATTTGCAGATATCAATGCTTGGCAGTATCCCTATTATGATCTCGGCCATGTCGGAGGCCTCACCAACTACTTGCGGTGGCCGATTGTGACCAGCTTCGTGTGCCGGACCGGTGATTTTGGCAATGTCGTCGAGTATGGGTTCGGCGAGACCTGGCTGATCACCGGTACGGTGGGCAGTCCCAGAGGCGGAGTGGCTTTCGTTGGCGCTTCGGACTTGCATACCAACACCCGGTTCAACAATTCTATTGCTGCCGGCTTCTATGTCGGCGTCTTCGATTTGGGTTACGAACACCTGGGACAGGCACTTTTGCGCGGCAAGATCGAGTTATTCAACGGCTTTCCGACGGAACAAGAGATTGGCGAATACTGCGAATTCTACTTCCACGTCTATAACGTGCTTGCCGATCCAGAACTCAGCATGAGAAGTCATATCCCCACTACCCTGACAGCCGACTATCCTGCTCCCGTGAACGTGGGGAATAGTTTTGTCAGTGTGACGTCCAGGGCTTCTGGTGGGAGCGTAGTGCCCAATGCGCAAGTGACCTTGTACAAAGAAGGCGAAACGCATGTCACCGGGATCACCGGCGCTGATGGGACAATCATGTTGCCAGTGAATCTCGAAACTACCGGCACATTGAATTTGACGGTCCACACCCCGAATTGCGTTCCTTTCACCACAGACATAACGGTGTCCAACCCCTCGGTATATGCCGGATTGTCATCCGTGACCTATTCTGCGGGCGGCGATGGTATTGTAAGCCCCGGCGAACAGGCAAGCGTGACGGTGACCTTGAAGAACACCGGATCCACGAATCTGAGCAACGTGTCTGCCACCTTGTCCACCGACGACGCGATGATCGCCATGGGGACGTCATCGTCAGGATTCGGCTCTATCAATGTGGGAGCCACTGCCTCGAACACCACCCCCTACACCTTCACCGTAGCGGATTATACGCCGCATAACCATCAGGCAGAGATGACGCTGACCGTCACCGCCACCGGGCAAGGTCCCTGGACTCACCATTTCTGGGTGCCGATTTGGGGACCGTACTTCAGGATTGAAGCGATGCAGGTCAGCGGAAATGGCATCTTGGATCCCGGCGAGACCGCCGACGTCACCTTCACCCTGTTCAACGAAGGCGTGGTCGCATCCGACGCATTCCAGGTGACATTGTCCAGTTGGAACAACGGATTATCTTTCCCGGTTTCAACCGCCTCATTCCCGAGCATCGGCGTCAACCAATCCGGATCGAATTCCACTCCGTATCAGGTTACTATTCCCGCCAATATGACTCCGGGACGATTGGCGGAATTGCAGCTGGACATCCTGGTCGCCGGCGAAGTCACTGATATTCTCCGCACCTCCGTCACGATTGGTCAAGCGGATACGTCGGATCCACTTGGTCCTGACAGCTACGGTTATTGGGCATACGACAACGGTGATCAATCCTACCAGCAAGCGCCAACCTATGATTGGGTGGAATTAGATCCCGCCCAGGGAGGGTCGGGCGCGACCGGTCACTTGCTGCATGACGACGAATCCACGTTGGTTTCGCTGCCCTTCGCCTTCCGCTACTACGGTCAAGATTTCAACGAGATTACGGTTTGCTCTAACGGCTGGATATCCTTCGGCGATACCTGGATGTCCGATTTCCGGAACTGGCATATGCCGTCCGCCTTGGGTCCACCTAATCTGGTCGCGGGATTTTGGGACGATATACGGGGTCATCCAGATAGCCACATCCCCCCAGAACCTCTGCCTCGTGAGGTCTGGACCCGCAGCGACGGGGATCGTTTCATTATCGAGTGGAACGACTGGTACAATCTCTTTGGATACGTAAACGCGGATTACTACATCGCGACCTTCGAGATCATTCTTGTGCCGGTGTTAGGGGATGATGGCGAGATTATCATGCAGTATGGCACGGTGGAAAATACCGATGCCACCAGCAACTATGCTACGGTCGGCATCGAAAACAGTCCCCACACTGTCGGATTGGAATATACCTTTGCCGATCTGTATCCCCCCAGTTGTCCTCGGCTGCGTTCGGGGCTCGCGATCAAATTCACAACGGACGCCCCCGATCCATATCTGGCAACAGGCAATCCACCGGCACCGTTGCCGGATCGCATCGCTTTGCTCCCTGGCTATCCTAATCCTTTCAATTCGGAGGCAGTCTTCCCACTGGAACTATCGGAACGGGTGAAAGTGCAGATCTCCGTATTCAATATCATGGGTCAGAAAGTGGTTGATCTGCGCAACGAAATCATGGACCCCGGACGATATCAGGTTTCGTGGAATGCAGCAGGTTTGCCCAGCGGGATCTATTTCGTGGCTTTGAACGCCGGAACGGTCAGTCAGGTCACTAAGATAGTGCTGTTGAAATAACGATCCCAGAGATTGAGATTTAATAGTGCCGCAGGGTGTCCTCACCCTGCGGATAATAGATAGGCATTGGTGCAGGGTGGGGACACCCTGCATCACGGTTACGCAACGGTGCTGCTGAAGTAATGATTCAAGAAGTCCAGATTACTGCGGATTCCTACGATCAGATTGCCCCCTACGTTCTGCATCTGACTGAAAACCAACGGGAAGGACGCCGGATCTCCCGGATGTGGATGGACCGATTCCTGGATGCCTCCCTTGTCCCGGGTTCATGCGCCGCGGCGCATTTCCCGATCCTGGATCTGGGGTGTGGGGATGGTCGCGATCTGGAGTTGTTCAAATCGCATGGGATACAGGGCGTCGGGATGGATGTGTCGCGCACCATGCTCCAGTACGCTCGGCGCCGTCAGCCTTACGCTTCCCTGGTGCGGATGGATATGATGTCCCTGGGCTGGAAGCCCAGGTCATTTGGAGGTGTGTGGGCGTCAGGGGTTATCTATCATGTCCCGCGGGACAGCCTTGGCGAAGTGGTCGAGTGCATTCGAAGAACGCTGGTTCCGGGAGGCGTGTTCTATTTCAACTACTTGGTGGGATCTGGTGAAGGCATGGATCAGCCGTCATCTTCGTCGGGCGGCTATCCTCGCTTCTTCGCCTATTATCAACCATTGGAGATCAAGAGAATTCTGAAAGGCTTCCACTTCTTGAGCTGCGAGTCCCAGCACCGAAAGGGTTTCGGACCCGAAGTCGACCATGTACTGGCGGTTGCGACCGCCTTGTAATCCGTATTCGACCTGGTGTTGCAGCTTCGATAATGGTTCCGCCCCTAAGGGCGGACTGCAGGTGCCGCACGGTGTCCTCACCCTGCGGATTGTAGATAGGCTTTGAGTGCAGGGTGAGGACACCCTGCACCACGGTTCCGCCACCTCGTATGAGGTGGCGGCGTCGCTCTGGACTCAAATCTGTCGTCAGAATCACACTCTATCCATCTGATCACTGTATCTACCGAATATCGTGCCGATATAGAGATAGGACTACTCTTGCCAGGATTTCTGCGTCCATTCGCAATGATGATGATAGGACACCACCTGGCAATGGGGGTTCTACGGAGATTCTTATGGCAGATCAGCACGCGACCCAAGAGTGGATTATCGTGGTGGGCAATGCCGACATCGACTCCCTGGTGGAGTCTGCCGCGGCTCGCGTCCATGCTGACTTGAGAATCGAGTTCACCGATAATCCGGGATCGTTGAGTTCCGTCATCGGGAATCGGGAAGTCAACGTGGTGATCTGCGAGCTGTACTTGATCCCTGATCTCCAGCATTTTCTGGAAGAATTCAACGAATACTATCCCGACATTCCCCTGGTGCTCATCTCCCGGCGCCAGGATGTCGAACAAGTGGTGGACATGATGCGCATGGGAGTGTTCCATGTCCTGCCGGAACCGGTCAGCGCCCATGAGTTGCACCGAGTGCTGTTGCCTGCGATGGAGGTTGCCCGAAACCGTCGCGAGCTTCGGGAGCGCAAACGCATCATGCGCCGTGACATGGAGATGGCGCAGCACCTCCAGTTGAACCTGCTGCCCCCACGGGAGATTGCGTTGTCCAGCGGCGCTGTGGTCTCGACTCGTCATATTCCGGCGGAGATCCTCGGGGGCGATTTTTTCGATGTCACCGAAATCGATCACGAACATATCGGCATGATCATGGCTGATGTCTGCGGACACGGTGTCGCATCTTCTCTGGTGGTGGTGGTGTTGAAGACTTTGCTCTTGAATGCTGCGCCCTTCGTGAGGACTCCCTCGATGTTCCTGGAACATATGAACGTCCAATTGCTGAAGATTGTGCCGGAATCCTATTTCTTGACCTGCTTCTATGGAATCTTGAATACGACCACCGGTCGATTGAGATATGCCAGCTGCGGGCATCCGCCGCCATTCCTGATCCGAAGCGATGGAACCTTGGAGCGGTTGCACAGCCGTGGATTCTTCCTGGGACTTGACCCGCGGCTGGATCTCGAGGAACAATCCACGACTCTGTCCGCCGGAGACCAGATTGTCTCTTATACCGACGGCTTGACGGATATTCGAATCGATTCTAAGGAATCCTACGGAGATCAACGGCTGGAACGCTGTGTCGCAGCCAACATCGGAGTGGGTGCATCGACCCTTCTGGACCGGATCATCGACGACGTTCGCCAGTTGACTCACGGTCGAATTCCGGAAGACGACATCGCTTTGATGTGCGTCGAATTCCGCCCCAATGCTGTCTCCCAGCCCTCGGGAACTTCCTCATTGGATTCTCAGCAGGTAAGCGAATCCATGGTGCCATCCCGCACTTGCCTGCCCTCGACTTGATCGAGGGCTGCTGGATCCAGTATCTGTCCTTACGAGCTCTGCGAAGCAATCCTTTGCCCAACAATCCAACAATCTAACAATTGAACAATCGAGCAATGTAGCAATTTAACAATTTAGCAATTCTCTCTTTCTCACCCGTTCCGCAATTTCCTCTTGCTTTCCGAAATTCTTTTCCGTATATTCCGTCCAGGGAAAGTCGCCGTAGGTGGGGCTACCTTCCTCGGATTTCCTTTCCGGACATCACAGGCAGCTACTTGTCAGGTTCTTGACCGATAGGTTTCAATTGGTGGGGACGATCCTGTGACCTTTCTTCTTCGCCAGCTTCCCAACCCTCGTGGACGTAGACCGCTTCTTCTAAGAGGAATCTTGACCAACGCTCGGTCGGGTTTCTGCGGAACCCGACGACCAAAGCGCTTAGGTCGCCTACACTCTGCGGAAGTAATTCGACCACATCATCCTGGAGATTATTATGAGACCGGTTCATTTGAGTGCGTGCGGACTGATGGTGCTGCTGCTGTTGGCTGGATGGAATGTGAGCCAGGCGCAGGACAGTCTGGGGGTATCTTGTGTCAGGGTCCTGGACTATTGGAATCGTGCAACTGGCACCCAGATCGTCGGTGACTATGCCTACATGTGCAGTGGATATTCGGGACTGAGGATTATGGATCTATCGGATCCCGCAAATCCAGTAGAAGTCGGGCGAGACCCATGGTCGCCGTGGAATTATCTTTCGAGCTCGGTATATGTCAAAGGTGATCGAGCCTATCTTTCCTATTATGCTGATGGTCGCGTGCTGGATATTTCCGATCCAGCGCATCCCACCGAAATCCATCACTGGTATTTAGATGGTACGCCTTCCATCGTTTTGGTTCATGGAGACTTAGCAGTTGGTTTGTCTGGTGACGAAGAGTATCCCTGTCTTATGGACATTTCGGATTGGAATAACGTCCAGGTGACCAGCTATTTCCCGGCTCTCTTTGCTGAATCAAAACCGGTAGGCATGGCTGGCGACTATTTGTGTATGGCGGGTTGGGGCATTGAAATGTATGATATCAGCGACCCGTGGAATCCGGTGGAAGTCGTGGTGGTGGATACGGCTTACTTCGGATGGGATGCCAAGCTGTCTGATAATCACGTTTATTTATCGACGCTGTACCACGGAGTTCGCATCTACGATGTATCGGATCCGCTGAATCCGGTGTGTGTGGCGACCTGTGACAGCAACGGTTGCGGCTATATATCTGTGTCAGGGTCATATCTGTTGGTGGCAAAAGGCATGCAAGATATTGATATTTGGAATATTTTGGATCCAAGCTATCCGACCTATACAAGCACCTATCACCTGCCGATGATGTACCCAAATCCCTACTTTGCCAGCTCAGGTGATCTGGTCTGCGTATCACTCTTTTGGGGTGAGGATAAAGCAGTCGCCGTGCTTGATATTTCCAATCCTGCCTCGCCGGTAGAGATCTCGCGGTTTGGCAATACGGGCCACCTCGGCGCTCTAGAGATTAATGGAACAGCAGGCTACATTGCAGATATCTATGGCGAGTTCCATATAATTGATCTTTCCGATCCGCCACAGGCGATAGAACTTGGTCGCTCTCAGGCTATTTCGAGTGGGTACATCTCCGATATCGCAGTACGGGGAGACTATGCGTATATTGTGGACATCAATTATGGATTATTTACCTACAATGTCGCCAACCCGGCGAACCCGGAATCGCTGAATTGCTGGCAAAACTTGGGTCAATTCCACCCCGGAGTGATCACAATCGTCGGTGATTACGCCTATATCGCACCTCACGAGGGTCCGAATCGCACGTGGATCTTCAGCCTCGCGGCTCCGGAAACACCGGCTTTGGTAGATTCTGTTGATTTTGCCTTTGCCGGGAGACCGTATAATGGATATCTCCATGACATGGCATGGAGAGAGTTCCGCGTGATAAGTCTTGCCGATCCACTCCATCCGGAGGTTATAGGTTCCTGCGCCTTGCCTTTTTATTTGGGCGGAAGTGCACGGGATATCGCTTTTGCAGGCGACTATGCCTATGTCGCGTACTACGTCGGTGGTGTACAAATCATTAACATCGCCAACCCGACGAATCCGACATTAGTAGGCTCAATCCAGGGGAGTTACGTCCGGGGTGTAGCTGCCAGTGGGAATATCATGGCTTACTATCAGTATCGCCAAGATTATCAGCAATCCATGATATACGTCACGGACCTGACCGACCCCGTTCACCCACAACAGGTCGGGCATTATAACGTAATCGAGCTGATGAGTCAGATGGAGATGATAGGATCGTACCTTCTCACGGTAAGTCCGAGTAAGTTTGCAGTGTATCAAGTGGATGCTTTATGTGGGGTTCGAAATCCTGAGGTGACCCCACATGAGTTTACCCTGTATCCCTGTTATCCCAATCCATTCAATAGCACCCTGGTCATCCCATTCACACTCCCCATCCAGTCCGAAGCCACAATTACCATCTACAACATACTTGGCCAAAAAGTCCAACAATTCGCCTTCCCACCTCTGTCTCCGGGAGCGCGTCAGGTTTTATGGAATGCGACATCATGCGCCTCCGGCATTTATATCATCCAGCTAATCTCCGACGGCAAGCAGTTCAATCAGAAGGTGGTGTTGCTCAAGTAGGTCGGGTTCCGCAGAAACCCGACAATTCGTCTTGAAAAACCTCTTCCTTTTCCGCTATCCAATCTCACCAAGCTCCCTCTCGGAATGTCATAGCATTTCCTACTGCAATTTTCAAAATTTCCCTTGACAACCTGTGAATATTGGATTACATTTAACCTGTCAAGAATTAATCATTTTCCGGAGGATATCATGTTCAAGGGACTATACGTCGCGCTGGTCACTCCTTTCACGGAGACTGGCTTGGACGAAGGGAAGTTGCGCGAGTTGGTGAGATTCCATGTCGAAAGCGGCACCCACGGCTTAGTGCCATGCGGAACCACCGGCGAAAATCCCACGTTCACCTGGGACGAGCATTTCCGGATTATCGAGATCATCGTGGAGGAAGCCAAAGGGAAATTGGACATCGTCCCTGGCGCCGGCACAAACTCCACCTGGAAGACTATCGAAAACGTCAAGAAAGCGAAGGACCTCGGGGTGGACGCGGTCATGGTGATCGCACCCTATTACAACAAACCCACCCAGGACGGACTGTACGCCCATTTCGAGGCTATCGCCAATGCGGTGGATATTCCCATGATGATCTACAATATCCCGGGACGGACCTCGGTCAATATCCTGCCTGCCACCTTCGCCAAATTGGTCAACATCCCCCAGGTCCAGGCGGTCAAGGAAGCCACTGGCGATTTGGGTCAGGTGTCCAGCATCAAAGAACTGTGCGGCGATCGAATCGCCGTGATGGCGGGGGACGATGCTTTGACTCTTCCAATAATGTCCGTGGGCGGCACCGGTGTGGTGTCGGTGGTCGGCAATATCGTGCCGAAGGATATGATCGCTTTGGTCGATGCCGTCCAAAGGCACGACATGCATGAGGCTCGCCGGTGGCACTATAGACTCTATCCCCTAATCCAGTCCATGTTCTTCGAAACCAATCCCATCCCCGTCAAGGAAGCGATGAACCTGATGGGATGGAATCTGGGGAAGCCGCGCCTGCCAATGGTGCCTATGTCACAAGGCGCCAAAGAACGGATGAAGAAGGTGATGGAAGCTTATGGATTGCTATAGAGGGTTGAAATGATTCGAATTGCGCTGTGCGGCGCCTTGGGACGAATGGGTCATGCCATTGCTGAAGCAGTCAGCCAGCAAAATGACATGTCGTTGACATGTGCCATCGAGGCTCCCGACAATCCTGGATTGGGTACCCGGATCGGCAATATTGGTGTGGTCAGCAATCTGGCAGCAGTCATCGCCGCATCCGATATCGTTGTAGATTTTACCAATCCCGTCGCCACTCTAAATCATGCCCGGATAGCGTCGACTCATCGGAGACCGTTTGTCACAGGCACCACGGGATTGTCCAAGGAACAGATGGCGGCGCTTGAAGAGGCATCGAAAGCAATCCCGATGGTCGTCGCTCCCAACATGTCAGTCGGAGTCAACCTGCTCTATCGATTGGTGGAAGAAGCGGCTGGGGTATTGGGAGATGACTTCGATATCGAAATCAGCGAGATCCATCACCGGCTCAAGAAAGATGCTCCCAGCGGAACCGCGGCTCGATTGGCGGACATACTGGCGAAGCACAGGCATGGCTCCGCAACCATCTATGGTCGCAAAGGCATGATCGGAGAACGTCCTAAGACGGAAATCGCCGTGCATGCTCTGCGAGGGGGCGATGTGGTGGGCGAACACACGGTGGTCTTTGCGGGAATCGGCGAACGAGTCGAGCTTACTCACAAAGCCCACAGCCGCGCTACCTTTGCCAACGGTGTCGTCCGGGCAATCCGTTTTGTGGTTGACAAGCCGCCGGGGATATATACGATGAGCGATGTTCTTGGATTGACGTGAGCATAGCTATTTCCGGATATCGGATCGAAGGTGCCCGAGGGAACTTTCCTTCGGGCTTCTCGTTAATTTGATGCATACGAACGCCCGTCAAGACGTTAGACTTGCACGTGACGGCGAATTGGGACTGATTCGCTGACCTGGAACATGAATAGACCGAAACATGAAAGATAGCAACCATCATGGACGAAATGCTCACCATTGACCTGCCAGTTGAAGGCATGCACTGCGCGGCGTGTGTGACTCGAGTGGAGCAGGCTTTGAAGAAAGTGCCTCTGGTCGTAGATGCCTCCGTACTTCTTGATCCTGGAAAAGCTCATCTCAAGGTGATGCCGGGGATCGACCGCAGCCAATTGATACAAGCGGTTCGAGCGGTGGGATATGAGGTCCCCGAGGAGGTAGTTCACACGGAGGAAATTACTGTGCCCGCAGTCAATTCCGTCGATGAGAATAAGGACTACCTCCAGTACCGCAGTCGTTTCCTGATTGCCCTGGGATTGACAGTTCCCATCATGATCCTATCCATGAGGCATCTGATACCCGGCATTGGTGGAATCCCGAATGCATGGGCTTATCCCATAATGTTCTTGCTGGCGACGCCAGTGATCCTGGGTCCGGGAAGCATCTTCTTCCGGCGTGCCTGGAAAACCCTGCTCCATAGATTTGCCGACATGGATACGCTCGTGGCGGTGGGAACTGGCGTGGCATATCTCTATAGCACCATCGTGACTCTGGTCCCGAGTGCCCTGACCAGCCATAACCAGACGTCGCATGTGTACTTCGACACTGCAGCGATGATCATCACACTGATCTTGCTGGGTCGCATGTTGGAGGCGAAAGCTCGAGGCAAGACTTCCTCAGCGATCCGAGCTCTGCTCAATCTGTCTCCCAAGATCGCGCGAATCATCAAGAGCGACCATGATGAAGATATTCCTGTGGAACGGATCCAGGTTGGCGACCGGCTTCGAGTGCGCCCGGGTGACGCTATCCCGGTTGATGGACTGGTCGAAGACGGGCATGCATTAGTTGACGAATCGATGGTGACGGGCGAATCGATTCCTATTGACAAGAGCCCCGGCGACCAGGTCATCGGCGCCACTATCAACCAGTCCGGCAGCTTCGTGATGATAGCAGAGCGCGTGGGAAAAGACACCGTGCTGTCTCAAATCGTCCGGATGGTCGAGGTCGCCCAAGCCTCCAAGCCCCCAATCCAGAAATTGGCGGACAAGGTCGCCGGGATATTCGTTCCGGTGGTCATCGGTATCGCAGTGGTGACATTCGTGAGCTGGTGGCTATTAGGTCCGGAACCTCGATTTGTTGAGGCTATGTTGTCCGCTGTGGCGGTATTGATCATCTCTTGCCCCTGCGCCATGGGGTTGGCGACACCAACTGCCGTGACGGTCGGGATGGGTGCCGGTGCTCGTCAGGGTATCCTGTTCCGAGCCGCAGAAACCTTGGAAACCATCGACAAGATCGACACGATTGTCTTGGACAAAACCGGCACTATCACCAAAGGCGCACCAACCCTGGCCGCATTACGTTCCACAGCAGACCTAACGGAGCAAGATCTCCTGAAAATAGCCGCCAGTCTGGAACGGGCGTCCGAACATCCATTGGGACAAGCCTTAGTCCAAGCGGCACGGGACAGGAATCTACCCCTCGACGAACCCACGGATATCCATACCGCTCCCGGAAAAGGCATCTCGGGAAAAGTGAATGGTCGTGCCGTGATTCTCGGAACTGCCGAGTGGATGTCGCAGAATGGCATTGTAATGCACGGCACGGACGGTGAAGTGTCCGGATCCGTCACTTTCTTCGTGGCAGTAGATGGAATCCCTGCCGGATTCTTCGTCCTCGAAGACCCGGTCAAGGAGGGATCGAAGGAAGCCGTAACATCGTTGTCTGACATGGGGAAACAGGTTGTGATGCTGTCCGGAGACAAACCAGAAACTGCAAAGGTTATCGCCGATCAGGTGGGTGTGAAGCAAGTCATCGCCCGGGTGTCGCCCGATCAGAAGCTCGAGGAGATCAAAAAGCTGCAGGCTGGGGGGAAGCGGGTGGCTATGGTGGGGGACGGGATTAACGATGCCCCGGCATTGGCTCAAGCCGATGTGGGCATTGCAATCGGCACGGGTACGGATATCGCGATGGAAAGCGCCGATGTGACACTGATGTCAGGCGATCTGCGAGGGGTGCCCAAAGCACTGGACTTGTCGCGCAAGACTCTGCGTACCATCAAACAGAATCTGTTCTGGGCGTTCTTCTATAATGTCATCGCAATTCCGGTCGCGGCTGGAGTGCTGTATCCGTTCCTCGGTTTGCGCTTGTCACCCACTATCGCAGCCGCTGCCATGGCGTTGAGTTCCGTGTCAGTGATCACCAACAGCCTGCGTCTGAAAAGGGCAATTTCCCTGTAGGTCGGGTTCTGGCGTGAGCCATGACTGCGTCACGAAGCGCAGCGAAGAAACCCGACAATATTTCTGTGCTGTCAGGCGTCCCCGCCTGACAGATTTCAATCGTGCTGTCAGGCGACTTAAGCGCTTGGGTCGTGTCCTCACCTGACAGCTTCCTGCAAAAGGTCGAGAGGTATCCTATGGAATTATCAACATCGGAATTAATTCGGAAATCCCTCCATGGGGAATGGGCGCACCCCGATCCTATCAAGATGATGGAAGGTGTGGACTGGAAAATGGCGGGACAGAAAATCGAAGGGCTGCCGTACACCATCTGGCAGTTGTTCCATCACACCATGTACTGGCAACGATTGATCGTGCAGGGATTGGAGGGCAAAGACGTCAAGTGGCCCCAGAATCTGGAGGACTCCTGGACTACCCTCGTGGCGCCGTCAGGGGAACTGGAATTCAAGCAATTAGTCAGCGAACTCAATCTGCAGCTTGAGAAGGTCGGCGCCATACTGAATGACGACCTGCTGCGCGAAGGTTTCCCTTCCGGGGAGGGCATGCCCAAGGCGGAGTTCTTGCGTGTTCTCATGACCCACAATTCCTACCACTTCGGTCAAATCATGGTCCTGAAGCGGTTGGTGGGCGCATATCCCACTTCATCCTAAACGATATCCCGAATTCTTGTCATCCCGAGCGAAGCGAAGGAGCTTCTTCCCCCCTGCTATATGCAGGGGGGAGCGAACGGGGGTCCTCTGAACCTTACCTTCCCCCCGGTATCCGGGGGGAAATCAGAAGGGGGGTATGCTCTGGTAGGTCGGGTTCCGAAGAATTCCGACAGGTGGTGCGGGGTGTCCGCACCCGGCACCACTCACCGCAGGGTGGGGACACCCTGCGGCACGCTACAGCGTTCAATCCGACAATCGCCCAATCGAGCCATTCCCGACCCGCCCCTGCCTTCCCATCTGGTATCCGACTATTCTTCTTCTTCCTTCTTCTCCCTCTTCTTCTTCGCCGCATCCACGATCTTCTCCACCATGTCCGGCACTTGAGCGATCAACTGGTCGAACCCAAGCCAAACATCCCCCCTGCTATGCGGGGGGGAACAAAAGGGGGGGCAATAGGTGTGGAGAAAAACCCGACCCTATTCCTTCTTTTCCCTTTTCTTCTTCGCCGCATCCACGATCTTCTCCACCATGTCCGGCACTTGAGCGATCAACTGGTCGAATCCAAGCCAAACATCCCCCCTGCTATGCGGGGGGGAACAAAAGGGGGGGCAATAGGTGTGGAGAAAAACCCGACCCTATTCCTGCTTTTCCCTTTTCTTCTTCGCCGCATCCACAATCTTCTCCAGCATGTCCGGCACCTGTCCGATCAGTTGGTCGAACATTTTCGGTTTGGCGCCGTGGATGCTGATTTTGTCCTTGTCGATCACGATGAAGGCGGCGGGGGAGATGCTGAGTCCGCCGCCACCGCCTCCGGCTGATCCAGCGGTGGATTTCTTGTCTTCTTTGCCGGGGGTTTCGCCTTCCGCGCCTCCGGCTCCGAATCCGATTGCCACTTTCATCACGGGGATGACGCTTTTGTCGCCGACTTTCATCGGCTCGCCCATGATGGTTTTGGTGGTCGCCAGCTTTTCCATGTGGCTCATGATGGTGTCGAGGATTTCCTTGCTAACGTTTGCCATGATTCACCTCCTTGTTGCTATTGAGTTTTCACTTTCCTTCAGGTGAGGAAATCGAATTAGCGTTTTGCTTTTCATTAATCGTTGGCGTCTTGTGCTTTTCCATTTTTGCGAAAAGCCACTTATCAATATGGGCCCTGATAGAATTTCTTAATTTTCTCAACGTGATCCCAAGAATTAGGTCTAAGATTGTGTATAGCGCGGCCATAATCATGAATAATATGTAGGTGTTCTTAGAAATATTTGCTTTGATTAATTCACTTAAAATCGACCAGAGAGCTCCAACAAAAATCGCTGGTGCAATCATCACTGTTATTATGAACGAGAATGTTCCCGAAATCTCCTTTGTTAGCCATTTCACGCCAGATTCTAATCCAGAGAATTCACGTCTCACTGTTGAATTTGATATGTCCAATTCTCTCAGTTTTTCTTGCACGTTTTCTCGTGATTCTTTTTCAATCAAGTATTTTGCATTCGCTTCCTCACCAATCTCTTGTCTTATTTTTTCTTTGACCTCTTCGAGTATCTCACTCGGTGTAGTGCCCTTGAAATTTTCTGGATCATTACATGTCTTTTCTTGAAGAAGATTAATTGCAACTCTGGTTGACCGGAGCAAATAGATTTCCTCCGGGCTGATTCCCTTACGTTCCTCTATTGATCTTATTTCATTTAGGTAAAGTCTCAGAAGCCTATTGTTAGGTTGTATTGATGCATATACATCTGCCAGCAATCTTATTCGGTTTACCTCTCTATATTTTTTGGGATTGCTCACCCATAATATAGTGCCTAAGAAAACATCTGTCACCGCAGCTGGAATGCTATGCTTATCAATTTTTGTAATCTCGTATTCTTTGGTGGCAGATGCCAAAGCCCAATTGCTTGTTACAAATAAATGGGATGTATCCTTTAAATTTCTGAAAATTCTACCCTTTCTGTGTCTATAAATCGCCGATATTGAGTCGATGTCCTTGTTAATGGTATCTTGTTTTTCATAATATTCGAAATCTGGATCATTTGACTTATAAATATCGAATATAATGTCCTTTAATCCCTCTTCATCGATTTGATAATTAATGTTCTCCATAAATGAGGGAATATCCACTCTTCCTATCTTACATTTTTCCAAAGCAGGTTGGACTTCAGCTATAAAAAGGTCTATATCGCTTTTTGTGAATCCATTGGTCACGAAATATAGCATGGCCTTACCTGCTTTCATCGCATCGAAAGTTGGATTATCTATCCATGATAGGCAGTTGTGGAGAATTGTCATGACCTCGTCATAAGTGTGATCAAAGATAAAAAGCTTCACTTTTGACGTTATGAGAGTACCTAAGAATTCTTGATATTCCCTTTTGCGAGCTGGACCTGATGTACCTAATAAATTGAATATTATTCCAGTATCAAGGAAGCAATTCATACCACTTAGATTACAGATATAGTGGGCAGACTCTTCATAAATTATCGCATTAGCTAAGGCTTGGCCTAGAGAAATATCCACCAGATATTCGAATAATGTCGGATCCGTTTTTAAAGCATCGGCAATAAATTTCCCAAGGATAAATTTATTAATGACCTTGCTCTTCACTTCTGGTATTAAAGAACCTGACTGAGATGCAAGTAGTATTTCCACGTCGTGTTCTTTAATAAAATCCAGAAGAGCCGCTTCGGCTTCTTGAAATGATAAGTCTCTGTTGAATCCTGTCTTTGCAAAATCAATAAACGAGCGGGTGATCTTTTGGTATTTGGTCACCTGCATCACACTAATATCAGTGAAGTCATCTGCCGCTATCTTTTCAGATACCGGGAAATATCCTCTGTCCTGCTTTTTTAAATATCCTTTCTTTGTCGCCCTATTAATTATAGTTTTCATCGCGAAAGAGGGTACAATTAGCCCATAAAGGTCCTCAAATTCTCTAATCAGTTCCTGAACGTTAACCTCCTTCATTTGCCTATGCCTAATAATGTGCGTGAGAAAAGGTACGAAACTCCCAATATAGTCCATCCCCTTATCGCTGTTGACTTTTATTATTGCCAGCGAGGTCATTGTCTTTGAAGCCATTTCCCTTACTCCTTAAATTAGCATTATTTAAAGTGGTTTCAAATCTCTGTGATCATTGGTGGTAGTATGTTATTAGAATGCAACTAGCAAACTTGCTCGTTTTCTTTTTGGCCCGCTAACTTGCCAACTTTTTAACTTCTTAGCGCCTTTGCGAGCTCTGCGTGAGCCTTCTTGCTATCCTAATTGTGTCCCACTTCGGTACGGACCACAGGAATCGCAACAGTGCCCAGGTCAAGCGGTACATCCGATAGGTGACCGCCAACGATATTTCCGCGGTGGGGCGGTCGATCTGAAAATCGGGTCGAAGATCGAAAGTCACCCTTGGAATCCGGCGCAACGCCCCGCACGCCGCTTCCGCATAGCCGTAGATCGCGCCGGTCCAAGCCGGATCAGACGTCGCGACCACCGCTTTCACCTGGAAATGGTCGATCCGCATGGCTGCGACGATCCGGTAAATCAGCCAGGAAATTTGCTGGAGCCATTTCTTGATCGTTTCCGGGTGATCCTGAATGACCCGCCAATAATCCGCGAAAGTCGTTTTTCGCTTTTTCGCCCTCTTTTTGGCACGTTTTCGCTGTTTTTTAGCTTGTTTTGCCTCTTTTTTGGCGGTTTTTCGCTCTTTTTGCTTTTCCGTTTCTTCCGGTTTTGGGGTGATCGCGGAGCGTATGATGGTCATGCCCAAAATGCTGATCCTGTGCATCTTGGCGGCGTGGTCGGTCTCAAATGCGAAACATAACCATTTGATTTTCAAGCGCAAAGGAACGGTGCCGACCGCCAGTTCCAGGTGGATCGGGCATAATGCCACCAGGCTCAGCAGCCCGACAAGGATGCCGATGGCGATGACCACTATCCACAGTAGCACCCCCATGTTCTATTACTCCGCAGAATTGTAGAGGTTTCTCAAAGGCAATTACGAATTGAGAATTACGAATTAGGAACTATGCTGTCACGTGAGGAATCGAGATTCGCTGACACCTGACAGCACGAGACAAACGTCACTGGCGGTGCCGCAGGGTGTCCTCACCCTGCGGCAAGTGGTGCCGGGTGAGGACACCCTGCACCACGGTCTTTATACAATCTTGTGCATGTTCCGCATAGCTTCGGTGGCAAGGGCGATCAGGTGCTCCAGGTCGTCGATTTTCATCAGGGTCTGCGGGGAATGGATATACCGACACGGCGCGGCAATTACCCCGCAGGGGACACCTCCCCGGTTCAGATGGATGGGGCCCGCGTCCGATCCGCCGATCATGGGCATCTTGTACTGGAACGGGATGTTCTCTTCGCGCGCCAGGTCTTCCAGGAATTTCACCATCTTGGGCGCGACGATCACAGTTTTGTCGGCGATAGTGACTGCAGGTCCGCCTCCGAATTCGACTTTAGGATAGGACGCCGGCACTCCTGGGAAATCGGTGCCCACCGTGCCTTCCAACGCCAGTGCTGCCACCGGATCGATCCGATAGGCTGCGATCTTGGCGCCTCGTAACCCTAACTCCTCGCCGATAGCGAAATTGACCGCCAGGGTCAGGGGCAGTGTCTCGGCTTTCAATATCTCCAGGACAAAGGACGCCGCCACGCATCCGGCTCGGTCATCGAAGGCTTTTCCCACGACCACGCCATTTCCGATTTCTCGAAATGGGATGTGCGGTACGCCGGCATCGCCAATCTGCAATCCCCATTCTTCCACCATGTCACGGGAATCGGCGCCGATGTCGATGAAGAGGTCGTCGGAAGACAATGGTTTCTTGCGGTCTTCCTCTTTGGTCAAATGCGGCGGCACCATGCCGATGGCGCCGTGGATTCTGGCACCATTTTTTCGGGCTCGCAGGGTTACTGGCAGCCCAGGCAGGATGCGGTCGTCCCAGCCGCCGATCTGGGCGAACCGGATGAAGCCACTGTCTTCGATATGTCGTACCATCACACCCACCTCGTCCATGTGGGCATCCAGCATAATGGTTTTTTTGCTTTTGCCTTTCTTAACGGCGATCAGATTGCCGATGGGGTCGCGGATGATGTCATCGGCGTAAGGTTTTACATCTTTTAGAATTAGTTCAGCAACTTCCTCCTCGAACCCTGCCGGTCCGAAGGCGTCGGAGTATTTCTGCAGCCGTTCCAGGATGCGTTTGCGGGGGATTCTTGCCATGGTTTCTCCTTGGATTGTGGGCATGTTGGATGCCTATTGTGTCCTAATCGTCGTCGAATTCTTTGACCATTCTTGCTAAAGCAGGCTTGACCAGCGGATGATCCTCTATGGTGCAGCACTTTCGAATGAGCTCTTGACTTGCCTTATCGTGTAACCGATTAAGCGCGATTGCGGTTTCCAGGCGGACTCGCGGGTCGGCGGAATCCAGATATTTGGAGATAGTCGTGCGAACTGCTTTGACGTGCTTGCGGGCGGCTTTGGCAGAATCCTGCTCGGCTTTGTCGAATGTCTTCCCGAGAGTCGCGATCTTCAAAGCCGACGAGTGCCCATCTTCCATGTCGTCTATCAAAGGCGAAATCGCATCAATCCCGAAACTTGCCATGGAATACGATGCGGCGGAGCGAACCGTGAACACGGAGTCATCGAGCGCCCTGATCAAAGGATCGATCGCGAGAAAGCTCTTCATCTTTCCCAGCGCGACTGCAGTGTATATTCGCCTCCGCTCTTTCGGAGAGGTCAGATGCGGAGTGATGATGACGACGTTGGAGGGGTCGCCGATCTCACCCAATGCCCAGATAACGCCCGTCCAATTTTTCTCGTATTCGTTATTCTGCAATAGTTCAAGCAGTTGCGGCACCGCTTCTTTTCGCTTCAGCAACCCGATGAAGTAGATGGTGTTACCGCGGATGTACTTGTCCGGGTTTGTGATTCTCGCATTCAAACGAATCGCTGCGGAATCGGGATAGGCTCTGAAAAGGTCTTCGATGGCACGTTGTTCCAATCCGTCGTCCGTCCCCATTTTTTCGGCAAACACATATTCTATGGCGTCCATGCCTTTCAAAATCAAAGCCTTGCGTGCCGTTCTCACTTTCAACCGATTCTCCGTCACTTCCCATAGGGAAGCATCGTGGAATATGTCTTTGACGGGTCGCAGCGTATCTGCAGGCTGGATCACGACTTCAGGCTCTGCTTCTTCAGGAGTGATCACGTCCCGCGGGAGATCGATGCCTACGCCCCAATCCTGCTGGATCCAGTCGATGCGGTCGCCGCTGGCGTAATCGCGAGGGTAATGGTCAAAACCTTCCAAGTCGAGGAAAATGCCGGCGCCGCTGAAGCCTCTGGCTGCGCGAACCGATCCTTGACCGAATTCCGGTTCGATGGTGGTGTAGGTGTCGTTGCCTTCACCATCGATGAAGATGCCCACGGAGTTAGTCAATCCGATGCCTTGACCACCGGTGGTCATGTAGGTATCATTGCCTTTGTTGTCGATCAGGACGCCGACCGCTAGATCATGACCCTCGCCCTGAGCGGGACCGAATTTGGAATAATAGTGGTCTTCGCCCGCCTGATCAATCAGTGCGCCCACTGACAGGTGGATTCCGGCGCCTTGGGAATATTGGGCGGCATTGTAGAAGTCCTGACCGGCGCGGTCTAACAACATGCCCAGCGAATACCAATAGCTGGTGCCCTGGGCGTACACTTCGGCGTTGTAGAAATCGTTGCCTGCTTTGTCATACAGGAAACCAATTCCGCCGCTGCCGCGGGGTCGGAAACCCATGCCAAAACCCTGGGCAAAGGATCGAGAATCCTCCGGGCGCAGCGGATGGTGGAAATAGCGACCGCCGGCTCGGTAGGTGTCGGATCCACCCATGTCATCTGAGATTCCGAAACCAAACATGGAGCCGAATCCTTGTCCCCAGGTATCCAATGTATAGATGTCGTTCCCACCGCCGTCGAATAACCAGCCAACGCCTACTTGACCCGATCCCTGGGCGAAATAACCTGCGCGGTAATCGTCCCAACCGGAGTAATCTGCAAGGATCCCAATTCCGAAGAATCCAGCGCCTTGAGAGATATGGTAGCTGCGGTATACGTCATGCCCTTCCAAGTCGATTAATACGCCGATGCCCAGGACACCAGCGCCTAATGACACAAAAGTGCTGTCAGACCGGTAGTTGTCATTGCCGGCGAGATCGACAACTACGGAATATCGATTGCCAATATCACCCACAGCGCCTGCCGAACGACTGTTATATGTGTCGTTGCCACCGACATCGATGATCAACGCGAATTCGCTGTTGTAAGTATTATCACCCGGACCGCCGATGACGGCTTTTCCCCATGGCAGATCCATGCTGCCGATACAGGCTCCGGATACACCTGGTACCTGGACTTTCGCCGGTGCCGCTTTCAACTGATCCATAAGGGGTATCGCGGTCTGTATGCCTCGGAGTACCGCGATACCAGCCAAGAGCAGGTCATGGCGATTGAACTTGGCGGAGATATGTCGAATGGTGTCGGCGTTGACTTCCCGGGAGGTATCGACCGCGATGCCGTAGCTACGATGTAGGGCGCCTTTCAAACCATTGTCGGTGGAATCGTCCTCATCCTCCCAGAACGCCGGTGCCACCATCAAGACCGCCTCTCGATCTGGCTTAGAGATGGAATTCAAGGCTTTATCCATCCAGGGGTTGGCGCTGTCGATGCCCCTCAGAATTTCCTGGATCGCTGCAGAGTTGAAAGCCGCGCTCGTAGCAAGTTTGGCTTTGACCGGACTGCCCAGATTCGCCACTTCCTCGGCGCCTATCGGCGCGTCAAGGTCCTTGGATATCTCAAAGACACCGGTGGCGAAATCATGACCCACGAAGTCCAGGATATCTCCCCAATCCGTGACGTATTCCGGGATGGCGAGTGGGTTAGTCATCATCTCTTCGACCCGTCTCAACCGGGACGTGTCGTCGGTCACCCACAATTTGTCGAAACCCAGTTCGTATGGCTTGATTTCGAGGTAATCCATCGCCTGCTCCATGGCGTCGGTCTGAACCTTGACATAATCTACTGAATCGGGATATTCCTGCGAAAATCCCTGAGCCGCCATCCACGAAATGCAGGCGACGGCGATCAGAAAGAGACGAGGCTTCATGATACTCCCCGTGAGCTATTTGTACTGATAGATATGATTTCGAATCGGAATATAGCAAGATTTGAGGGGAAATTCAAGGGGAGAAGTGGAAAAGTGAGAGGGGCAAGAAAGATACGGTTGACAACAGGTCCAAAATCACGTTCCAAATCCTGGATTGTGACCGAGAGTGATTCTGTGGATATGAGGAGGGGAATGGAGTACTGAGGTCATGTGTCCGGGAATATGATATTCCAATGCTGGTCGCTGATATCGTCTCTAAATTGCCTTAAGCACTTTAATAACAGCGAACTTACGTCTTCCCGCAGATGACCTATCGGGAAGATTCGTTCGGCAAATCTCCCTTTCAGAAGATCAACTGTAGCTTTTTCCAAGATTTGGAGTAAAGGAATATAGGTATCAACTGGAAAGAGAGTCTTCCAACTTGCCGGGATGAAGAAGACTTTTTTTGACGGATTACACCCCGGCGTCGCGTCTTGAAAACGTTCTGATTGAGATGTGGCTAGTAAGAATAGGCAAGGATTATCGAGGCATGCAGAGCTTAATATAATCAATAACTTATCTCTTTTCGTGCCGTCCTCAAATTCGAAATCCCTATAATGTAGAACCTCCCCGAAGTCTGGCATATTTCAATACAATTCCGGCGATATTTTGAAATTACTAAGCACTTCATAGAATGATTTCAGCGATTCGGCTACCTCGTCCTTGGCTTCTCGCGAATTAACGTCTAGTGCTAACATATAATCGATAGCGGCATTTTCTCCCTTCCTGTGAAATGTAGATTTCCACGGTTTTTCGCGATGGGAGATCTTTATCATCTGGTATCCAGTCTTGTCACGATATTTGGCGGCTATTTCTTCGAGGATCCGCCGTTCTCTGGGTGTAAAGACACTGAGATCTGGATTTTTCTTAGCCAGGAACTTAACTGCCGCAGGGTTAAACTCCGCCCTGATCAACTGCAAATGGTCTCTGAAATCTGTCGGAACACTACCCTCAGCTATTTCCCCCCAGAAACGTAGTGGCAATGGTCCGTTCTTGAAAGCGTGATATGTGAGACCAATTGACGGATATCCCACCTGCTTGAAATGAGTAATATCCAAGAAGTACAAAAGCTTAGACATCTTCAGCTTATAGGGATACCGCGTATTCCTGGAAAAATACAGGATCGCGTTCAGCAACTTCCTTCGGTAAAGGTTCATCGGACCAACCACTCAAAAATGGCAAAACTCCACCGCGTAGCACCCATTTCCAGCCTACAAGAACGGACTCTGATCATTGCCCTACCCATATGTAAAATATAAGGCAAAATCGCCTATTTGTCAAGAGAAAACTTACGCCGCTTGCGGACATACAGGGTTACTCTTCGGACTCCGTCCACAACTATGCAAGCAATTTCCTCAATTGTTCCAGAAAATGCGCTTCCGGAACGCGACCTTCCACGAAATGCTTCTCGTTGATCACGGTTCGTGGTACGCCCATCACCTGGTATCTGACCGACAATTCCGGAAATTCGGTGGCTTCCACCATATCCGCAGTCACTTTGGGGCTTGCGATTGCCATCTGATGCGCCAGCATGACCATGCCGGGGCAATACGGTCAGGTGGGGGTGACGAACACTTGCAGGTGGACGTCCTTCGTGAGGCTCTTCAAGAAATCACGGGTGTCGGCAGTCAAATGCGATTCCCGGTTAGAAACCGACTTGATCGCTTCCATCAAGGAGACGAATTCGTAGCCGGACGGAATGCCGTAGAAACGGATGCCGTAATCCCGGTCGCCTGCGATCACCGTGGCAGGGATTTTGTCGATATGATACTTTTCGACCTGAGTGGTGTCCTTCATGAAATCGTACACTTCGAGGGAAATCTTGCCGTTCAAGGCTGCGACTTCTTCCATCAATTCCCGGTTATGGCTGCAGAAGTCGCATTCCATTTCCTGGGTGAAGACGATGATCTTGACCCGGTTCTTGAGGCTGGCGAGTTCTTTCTGTACCGCCAGGCGGTCTTTGTCTTTTAAGAAAGCCATAATTCCCTCCTGTTATTTTTGTTGAAATTATCCATAATATAACGAGAAAATTCGGCAAAGTCAACTTCGTCGAAGCGATAGTTATAACCTATCTAATCGATTTGGGTTCCTGATGAAGAGGAGTGGAAGGAAAAGCGGGAGAAGGTGAGATGCTGTGAAAGAAAGGCAACCAGACAAGAATGCCGGGATCACAGGGATCCTGACTTCGCGCTATCAGGAATTAATCAGGTTTCTCGGGATCAGTGACTCTAATTTCTAATGGTATAGAAGCAACTGATTTCTTTGTTTCTTGACGGCCATCGTTGGTGAGGATAATTTCGAATAGGTACTTACCTGGAACTTTAAATCCAATACCTTGGAAGGCACTTCGACCTCTGAATCGACGATGAGCGGTCAAATCGATCTCATATTCAGCCAGTTCACGAGATGTACCAGTGGGGTCATGAATCATTATAATCGCTCTGCCCTTAGCGCCTTTTTCCAGGTCTGACCTAGACCATAATGATACAAGTGTAAGAGGGTTTGCAATCATGACGGGAAATTTGACGTCAAGGGGGAGATTAAATTGCTCAATGGTATCTATTAAACAGAGATTGTTTGAATCCCGATCAATTATACAATTTGCACAAAGGACAGACCACACATGGTCAATCATATGGCAGGCTCGCTTTCTTTAGAAAAATCCTTACATTCCAACATATCCCCGACTTGTTCAGTTGCGGGGAATGCTAAATGTTGGGAATAACCAAAAAGGTTATCTTGCACATCTTTCGATAGTTTATAAGGTTTTGGAAAGCGGTATTTCAACTCAATTTTAGAGATTTCAGCATAACCTTCAGTAGCAATTGCGTAATTTGGGGAAACTGTCTGCTGGATATTCCGCCATATTATCACATCGAAAGTTTTTGTTTGATTACTTAGGCAAATATATTCAGTCTTAGCCTTTATTGTCTTAGAGTAATCTGCAGCGCTGCTAAAATGCCTAAATCTTGAAATAATCTGCCTCGACAACTTTTCTGACCACCACAACTGTTGCACACTGATCAATAGTCGTGCGGCGTTGAGTGCTTGCCTCAATCCAGCGACATCAAGTGCCAGCAAATAAACGGAAATAGCAGTATCATACGGATGTTCATATCTATCATCGATTGCTAATAACGACAAACTTTGCACTTTTTTCACAAGCTGGTTCGCAATTGTAGTATCCGATTTAAGCAGTTTTAAGAGTGCTTGGAAGACTTCTTGGTCGGCTACAATTTGTTTAAAAGCGGATAAACCGGCAGCTTGGTTCACGAAGACACAAAATTTTAAGGATTCAATTTCCGCAGACATATGATCGATATCGTAATTCATAGTTCCTTCCTATCTGTCCATATTTCACTTAGTTGACCATAAGAGGCAAAAACCTCAGATGGTCTATGTATGAATTCTGGGTTCACAGACCATTTGCTTAGTATCTTAAACTGTATCTGTGCAGCTTTAATGTCGACCTTTCTTTCAATAATAATACCCACATGCTTTATTGATCCTTCTGGGGATTTATAAATGGCGACATCACCTATTTGAGCATGGTCAAGATTGTCCAATTTGGCGTAGTTGTCATCTGTCAAGAATAGATTGACTTCATCTGGGTCTACCCATACTCGTCTGGATGCAAATACCATTCCCACACAATTGTATGTCGCGGTGATCGACCGTACCTCCAGATCTGGAAAAACGGATTTACACGTGTTTAGAGTTTCCTGTAGACGGTCTTTGGTCCACTCTAACCGTTTTTCATTTCTTACATGACTAGTCCGCAGTGTTCCTAATGGGATCGCATACTTGTCATTCTCCCCTCCTGCATCAATTATGTGGGTCATAATCCAAAAATCCCCGTGATAAGCCGTATCTGCCCGCTACTATCTCAAGAGCATTTAACCTAGTCTATTGAACACGCCAAGAAGATGCGATAAAGTCTAGCCCCAGCACGAAGATCCGCTTGTGAACAGATAGCGTATTGTTCTCCTGCCGTTTACCGTTAGTGCCGCCATTGGATCGCTCGGCTTTCTCAGGAGTCATCTATTCAGTCGGAAGCTTAAAATGCGCACGCCTCAATATAACGCCGATTTAACAAAATGTCAAGGGAAAAGTTCCCAAGTTGACAGGTGTCATCTTGGCAAGATTTCGGTTTTGTGCTTGATTATTGGAGGGAAATGTGCTATATTATCAAGAAATAATGGTTGTGAAAATTAGTGCAAAGGAAGCAACAATGGCAACCGTAGAACCGTTTCGAGGATATCGGTATAATCCTAAGATCGTCAGCGATTTGAAAGATGTGGTGGCGCAGCCGTACGACAAAATCGGACCGGAATTACAGGCGGAATACCACCAGCGCAGCCCGTACAATATCGCCCACGTCACTAAAAGCATCGAAAAGAACCAAGACCCGGAGACTGCGTACTCCAAAGCCGGCGCCATGTTTCAGGAATGGATCAAGAAAAAGGTGCTGGTGCAGGATGTCAAACCTGGATATTATGCCTATTTCCAGATATTCAAGTCGGACGGCAAGACCTACACTCGCAAAGGATTGGTGGGTTTGGTGGCTCTGGAGGGCGGAACCGGCGTGCGGGCGCATGAGAAGACACTTGCGGGACCCAAAGCCGACCGACTGCGTTTAATGAGGGCAACTGAGGGGAACGACGGTCAAATCTTCATGCTGTATCCCGATCCGGACGGCGTCGTGAATCGGATAATGGAGGGACATGCCAAGACGACGCCGTTGATCGAAGTGCCGGACGATTTCGGAGAAATTCATAAGCTGTGGCAGATCACCGACCCGCAGGATATCAAGGACATCAAACAGGCATTGGCTGACAAGGAGCTGTTCATCGCCGACGGGCATCATCGGTATGAAACCGCAGTCAATTTCATGAACGAGTGCCGGCAAAAAGGATGGAAGCCGGTGGGGGTGGAATCATACACGCATCGGATGATGACATTGATCAGTATGGAAGATCCGGGTTTGGTAGTGCTGCCGACGCACCGTCTGATTCGGGATCTGCCGGATTTTCATCTGGATAGATTCCTGGCGGCTTTGAAAGAAGACTTCGACTTGCAGCTCATGACCGACCGTGAGGCACTGTATGACGGTCTGGCTTCCGGCAAAAAATGGACTTACGGACTGGGCGCGGATGCTGGAAAGCAGTTGTATCTGGTCAGCTTGAAAGGCAAGTCGATCATCGAAAAACGCATCAGTGGATCGATGTCATCTTATTGGAAATCGCTGGAGGTCACGGCGCTGCATTCTCTGATTCTGGAACGCCTTTTGGGAATTGACGCCGCCAAGCTCGAGGCACAAGTGCATGTGGATTACGGTCGGGATAAGGACAAAGCGTTGGATCGGCTGAAGGATCGTTATCAGTTAGTGTTCTTGCTTAATCCGACCGGTGTGAAGGACGTGCAAGCTGTGGCGGGCGCCGGCGAGCGGATGCCGCAAAAATCCACCGATTTCTATCCGAAGCTATTAACCGGAATGGTCTTCATGAAGATGAATATTCAAAAGTGAAGTGAGACCGCCGGGGATTCAGTTGTTTCTGAGGAGTGAATCTATCACTTTAGGATGTATGACAGCGGAATCCGGCTGCCGGGTTCCGTTTTTGTTATCGTAATTCAGGATGATCGGTCAAAATTATGTCGTTTTTGATTGAACCGGAACGGACGCGGACAGTACTGAAGCTGGCGGGACCGGTCATGGGGGGGATGGTATCGGTGACGCTGCTGAGTGTAGTGGATACGGCGATGGTCGGAAGATTGGGACCGGCGGCGCTGGCGGCATCCGGATTGGGGGGACAGATGTTCTGGTTGGTGATGGGATCCTTAGGGGCTCTGAGTATCGGGACGCAGGCTATTGCAGCGCGTCGGATCGGCGAAGGGAAGAATGATGCCGCCGGGCAGGTCATCGACAATGCGACAATTATTGCGGTCGTGGTGGGTGCGGTGATGACTGTGCTGGGGTTGGCGCTGACGCCGATTCTGTTTCCGCTCATGATCCATGATCCTGAAGTGGCTAAATTGGGGGTTGGGTATTTGGAGGCGAGGTTCATGGGGGCATTGCCTTTTATGGTGATGTGGGTTTTTCGAGGGTTTTATAACGGGATAAGCAGGACAGTGGTACCCATGCGGGTAGCGATTTTGGTCAATGCAGTGAATATATTCCTGAATTGGGTGATGATTTATGGAAATCTGGGGTTTCCACGATGGGGGGTGTTTGGCGCGGGAGTAGCGTCTTCGATTGCCACCGCCACGGGAGCAATCGCCATGCTGTTCACCGCGTATTATGGAGGGTATCGGAGGCAATATGATTTGTTCCGGAAAGGGAATGGGAGTGTGGAGATTAAGAAAGCAATAATGAAACTTGCCATTCCCACGACCATGCAAAATGCCTTGGCGATGACCGGATTTGCGGTGTTTTTGGCGCTAATCGGATTGATTGGAACTGAGCAGCAGGCAGTGTCCAATGTAATTTTCACTATCATGTCCATCAGTTTCCTGCCGGGAGTCTCGTTTGGGATAGCAGCATCAACGCTGATTTCGCAGAAGCTGGGGGAAGGGGAACCCAAGATGGCGGAATCGATGGGATGGGAAGCTGCGAAATTGTCGGCGTTGCTTATGGGCACCCTGGGGATTATCTTCATGCTGTTTCCCACGGATTTGATGCGAATTTTCACTAACGATGAGTCATTGATCAAAATGGGAGTGCTTCCGTTGGAGATTATGGGAGCGGTGCAGGCGTTTGACGGGATTGGGATGACCATGTCCAGCGCGCTGCAAGGGGCTGGGATGAATCGTTGGGTGATGATTGCGGAAGTATGCATCAGTTGGGGTTTGTTTATTCCGCTGACTTACGGCATGGGGATCATGACGACGTGGGGAATCGTGGGTGCGTGGTCAGCCGTAGGGATATATCTGGTGCTGTTCGCTGCTGTGTGTTCCCTGAAATTCGCGGGCGGGAGTTGGCAGAAGGTGCGGATATAGTGAAATGAATTTATTCCCTTGCAAAATCACGGGAAAATATGTATATTTTAAGATTGAGTATCGAATCCAGTCGGATGGATTTGAGCAGGTGAGGGCTTGCGCTGCGGTCTTGAAAGGCGCCCCCACGTCACAAATCATCCGTCAGGTGCCCCACCTGACCGCGGAATAGCTCTCCAAATTCGACAGTACCGGTTACGTAGCGACTGAATCCCTTGCCGGAGCAATGTGGTTTCATGGCATCGGTTGGAGGTTCTCATGGACTTGGATTTTCGAAAGTCCAACAGCGTGATAATTATCGAACTCGGTGGAAAGATCATGGGAGGATCGGATTCCGCCAAGTTCTTTGAGCATTTGGAGACATGGCTTCAAGAGGGTTTCCAGCGCTTTGTGATCGATCTGGGAAGGGTCCATTGGATGAATAGTTCGGGGCTGGGTATTTTAATCCGTGCGCTGAAGACCATTCGTGAGCGCCAGGGCAGCCTGAAACTTGCAAGATTGACACAGAAAATCAGAGACATCCTGACCATCACGAAGCTGATGCTCGTATTTCGAACCTACGACACGGTGGAAGAAGCCGTCCATAGTTTCGATAAATCTACGTGATCAATCGATAGGATAGATCTGCCGGAGCAGGCGTTTCGCCTGGGACAGATAGAATCAGGAACCGAAAACAATATTTCTATTGAGATGGATAATTGCCAGGATATAGAAAGCACCTACGACCGCGAGGCGTGCCACTTGGATGAGTTGGCGGCTCTGGCTCGGGAGGCATCACTGCATTTGGGGAATGGCAGCGATCGTTCGGTCGTGGCGTTGGTTCAAAAGTCGCTGGAGCTGCCCAGCGTTGCCAAGCTTCTTCGCGACGCCAAGCAGGAACGACTGCAGAACGAAGTGTTCATCCGAATCGGGTCGGAACTTTCCAGCAGGTTGGCATTGGACGAATTGCTGCCTCAGATTATCGATTCGCTTCAGGATGTAGTCCACTATGATGCTGCCGGCATTTTCCTGGTGGATTCGGAGACCGGTCAGATCGAAGGTCAGGTGTTGCGCGGATACCAGGTTGAGGCGCTGCATCAGGTGCGCCAGAAGGTCGGACAGGGATTGATGGGGGCGGTAATTCAATCCGGGGCGCCCCTTCGGGTCGGTGATGTGGAGCACGATCCTAGATATATCAATGCCCGGGAACAAACTCGGAGTGAGATGGCAGTGCCTCTGTTGTCAGAAGGCAAAGTCATCGGGTGCTTCAATCTGGAATCCGACCAGAAGAATGCGTACACGGAGCACGATCAGGAGCTTCTGACGACTCTCGCCAGCCATGCCGCGATTGCCATCGAGCGAGTTCGGTTCTACCGCGAAGTGATTCGCAAGCGGCAGTACGAAGAAGAGCTGTCTCTGGCACGGCAAATCCAGTTATCGTTCCTGCCCCGAAATGTCCCCAAGTTTCGTCCCTATGATTTCGCCGGGATCAATTTCCCATCGCAGGCGGTGGGCGGCGACTATTACGACTATATTTCTTTGACCGATAAGGATCTGGGCATTGCAATCGGCGATGTGTCGGGGAAGGGGGTGGGGGCGGCTCTAATCATGGCGAGTTTCCGTGCCAGCCTTCGAGTAGAGTGCGTTCACAATTTCGAGATTCGCGATATCCTTGCCCGAGTGAATCATTTCCTCTGTGAAAGCACCGACACCGACAAATTTGTAACGGCATTCTACGGAGTGCTGGATCGGGAAACGGGTCGATTGACCTATGGCAACGCGGGTCACGATCCGCCGGTGATTATCCACATTGACAATTCAGTGGAAAAGCTGGATGCCACTGGCATGGTGTTAGGGGCGTTTCCCGAATCGGAATACGAAGTCCGGATCTTCGACTTTCGCCCCGGGGATACGTTGCTGATGTACACCGACGGTGTGACGGAAGCCATGAATTCCCGGCATGAGGTATTCGGACTGGATAGGCTGGTGGCGGAATGCGTCCGGAATCGGGATCTTGACGCTGGCGCCTTGGTGTGGAAAATCACCAGAGAGGTGCGTAAGTTCTGCTCTCCCGAACCCGTGAAGGATGATTTGACTTTAATCGCGTTACGATTACCAGATGCATGACATATACGGTATGGGCGACGAGGCTACAGGAAACTGGACACGGTGATCATGAAGCAACGCGAAACGTTGACCATCTACAGCGATCCCAACAACATTGTGGCGGTGGACGAATGGGCGGAACGCATCGCACAAGAATTGGGATTCAACGAGGACGAACGCGACGATATCGCCATTTCCGTGACGGAAGCGGTCAATAACGCGATTGTCCACGGCAATAAGGCAGATCCGCACAAACGGGTTATCATCGAACTATCCCAGACCGACGACGAATTGCGGGTGTCAGTCCGGGACGAAGGGAAAGGATTCAATCCGGCAAAAGTCGAAGATCCCACCAAGCCGGAAAATCTGATGAAACCCTACGGTCGAGGCATCCACATCATCCGGCAATTGATGGACGATGTCCAGGTTGACCTTCTGAAAGGAGGATGCCGCGTCACCATGGTCAAACGGAGGAAAGTGCATTGAAATCCAAGAGGGGATCATCGCCCCGAACCGCCATCTATCCGGGGACGTTCGACCCGATCACCTATGGGCATTTGGACATTATCGAGCGGGCGGTGGGAATCTTCGATCGCGTCATCGTATCGCTGGGTCGAAATCCAGAGAAGAATCCGCTATTCTCGCTGGATGAACGCCTGGAGATGATTCGGGAATCTGTCGCTCATATCAAAGGAGTTGAGGTCGACACCTTCACCGGTCTGGCAGTTCGGCACGCCCAGGAGGCGGGAGCCGAGGCATTGATCAGAGGGCTTCGAGCCGTCACCGATTTCGAATACGAATTCCAGATGGCATTGGTGAATCGCCGCTTGGCGCCTGAGATTATCACGGTGTTTTTAATGCCTAATGAGAAATATACGTATTTGAATTCTACAATAGTCCGTGAAGTGGCGTCATTGGGAGGCGATGTGGGGCGATTCGTGCCGCCCGTCGTGGAAAAACGGTTGAGGGGGCTCTATAGCGAAACACAGGCTAAGGAAGGTGGTCAAAGATAGTATTGCTGGTTCCATGTGCAATCACGAGTGAACTGCGGCGATTACAATCGCCAATTGTTTTGAGCCCGACTATGATTGAGTCATTATATATCACATCCACGCAGGAATCCAGCGGGAAATCAGCCATCACGCTCGGCATTATGTATTTGCTCAAGCAACGAGTGGATCGCGTGGGTTACCTGAAGCCCATCGGGCAGAGATTCCGAGCTAATTCGCCGGTGGACGAAGACACCATGCTTGTCAAGAAGGTGTTCGATTTGCCTTTCGAGCCGGCTCTAATGAGTCCGGTCACCTTGGAGGAGGCTCAAGCCCTAATCGGCGACGGTCGCGAGAAAGAACTGGTCGAACGAGTCCTTGAGGCGTATCAGACCATCAAGAAAGAGTGCGACATTGTGGTGGTGGAGGGCACCGATTATCAGGGCGCACTGGCGGCTTTCGAGTTTGACCTCAACGCGGACTTGTCGATGAACCTGTCATCCTCGATCCTCCTGGTTGCCCATGCTTTGAATTGCACTCCCGAGCAAATCCTCAACAATATCGAGGTGTCCAAGGAATCGTTTGATGAAAAAGGCTGCGATCTCCAGGGAGTGATCGTCAACAAGCTCTGTATCGATGGGTTCGCCGAGAATTCGCAACAAATCCGAGATGGACTGAAGACCCTTGGAATTACGTTGTTCGGGATTGTGCCGCAGCTTCCGATGCTCTCTCAGCCCAGAGTGGGGGAAATCGCATCGAAGGTCGGGGCGGAAGTGCTGTTCGGAAAAGAGTATTTGAACAACTTAGTGTCCGAAACTAAAGTTGCGGCTATGTTGATCGGGAATATGCTGAAATATATCCAGGATGGGATGTTGATCATCACTCCCGGCGATCGTGACGACGTGATTATCGCAGCGATGATCTCCAGAGTGGCGGCGAACTACCCGAATATTGCGGGATTAGTGCTAAGTGGTGGGATGGAACCATCCGAATCGGTGAAGCGATTGATCGGGGGGCTGTCAGATATTCCCCTTCCGGTCCTGGCAATGACGATGGACACATACGATACTGCGCAGAAGGTCGCCGGCGTCCGGACCAGCATATATTCCACCGATTCCGAGAAGCTGGAATTAATTAGGGCGATGATGAGCCGGCATATCGACAAGGAAGAGGTGGAGCAGATATTCAAGATTGAAAGACCGCGGAAAACGACGCCCATCGCGTTTTTGCATGGTTTGGTGGAACGAGCCGCCGGCGATCGGAAGCGGATCGTCATGCCCGAAGGGGACGAGCCAAGAACGCTTCGGGCATCGGCACGGATTGCGGTACGGGGGATCGCGGATATCATCCTGTTGGGAAAAACGGATGCAATTAAATCGGCGGCACATAAGGAAGGCGTGTCGCTGGACAAGATAGAGGTTATCGACCCGGTGGAGTCGCCGAACCTCCCTGATTATGTAGCGGAGTACATGGAGATCCGCAAGCACAAGAAAGTCACAGAATATAACGCTCGGGATTTGATGATCGACCCGATATATTTCGGGACGATGATGGTGCAGAAAGGTGCGGCGGACGGATTGGTTTCGGGGGCGATGCACACGACTGCGCATACGATTCGCCCCGCGTTCCAGATTATCAAGACGAAGCCGGGGATTTCGTTGGTGTCTTCGATATTCTTCATGTGCCTGCCGGATCGGGTTTTGGTGTACGGGGATTGCGCAGTCAATCCGAATCCTGGTGCGCAGGAGCTGGCGGATATCGCCATTGCCAGCGCGGGCACCGCCGAGGCGTTCGGTTTCGAGCCGTACATCGCGATGTTGAGTTACAGCACCGGGGAATCGGGAAGCGGACCTGAGGTGGAACGGGTACGGGAAGCCACCCAGATTGTGAGGGAAAGAGCACCCAAGATCAAAGTCGAAGGTCCGATCCAGTACGATGCTGCCATATCGCCTTCTACTGCGAAGACCAAGCTGCCGGGCAGCGAGGTCGCCGGACGTGCAAACGTCTTCATCTTCCCGGATTTGGATGCGGGGAATACCGCCTATAAGGCTGTCCAACGATCCGCTAATGCCATCGCGGTTGGTCCTGTGCTCCAAGGACTGAACAAACCGGTCAACGACCTGAGTCGAGGCTGCCTGGTCGAGGACATTATCTACACGGTGGCGATCACCGCGATCCAGGCTCAGGCTCAGTAGGATGCGGCGGTGCCACGGGCATCTTGCCCGTGGCAGGTCATGGGCAGGATTGTGGGGTGCGGTCAGGTGTCCCCACCTGACCGAATTGACGGCTGTCGCGTGAGGACACATGACAGCACTATGGATACACAACGGATTGGTCGGGAACCGGTTCCGAAGAGCTAGAGTTGACCACGTAAAGGAGCGATGTAGATGCCAACGTATGAATACGTGTGTACTCAGTGCCACCATCATTTCGATGCGTTCCAGTCGATTGCGTCTCAACCGCTGACGGTGTGTCCGGTGTGCAAGGGACCGCTGGACCGGGTGATCTCGGGCGGAACCGGATTGATATTCAAGGGATCCGGATTCTACGAAACGGACTATAAGAAAAAATCCAATGGCGGGAATAAGAGCCCAAAAACCACAAAGGTCGGCGAAACCACAGGCAATAGTACGTCCAAAGATACCGACTCTGCGATAGATTAATATGCCGGCGCCACCCCAAGTCCCTATCAAACGACTCCGCAAGGTCCTCGGAAAGGGCAGAGTGCTAACCCGCTTAGAGGAGCGGGTTTTGTATTCGTATGATGCCACCTCATTCCAGCAGATCCCCGACGTTGTCGTGATGCCTCGGAGTGAGGAAGAGGTCGTCGAAGCGATACAGTTCGCCCGGAAGTACGGGTTGTCCGTCACGCCACGGGGCGCCGGCACTGGCATGAGCGGAGGCGCAATTGCTTCGACCGGCGCGATGATAATTTCCAGCGAAAAGATGAATCGGATCTTGCGGATCGACGAGGAACATCGAGTGGCATTGGTGGAACCGGGTGTACTGACCGGCGATCTGCAGGAAAAGGTCCTGGAGAAGGGGTTATTCTATCCTCCGGATCCGTCCAGCTATCTCGTATCCACGTTGGGTGGTAATGTGGCGGAAGGCGCCGGCGGGCTCAGGTGCGCCAAATATGGAGTCACGAAAAACTACGTGATCGGGCTTCGGGTCGCGACCGCAGAAGGAACAGTCATAGGAACCGGGACGTTGGATTCGGAGTACCATGGGCATCTTGCCGATGGGCAAGGGCTGGATACCCGCGCTGCTTCCCATATCAACCATCCCGTTCCCGACCTAACGCCCCTATTCGTGGGATCGGAAGGAACGCTGGGATACATTACTCAAATCATGGTTCGATTGATCGATCCGCCTGAGACCGCGCGAGCTATGGTGGCGTTTTTTCCGACGGCATCTCAAGCCGCGCAAGCGGTCACCGCAATCCTGACGAAACCTCTGATGCCAAGCGTCCTGGAGTTCCTGGATCGGAACACCCTAAAGGCGATCACCACCCAGGTCTCATTGCCCATTCCGGAGCAGGCGGAAGCCATGCTCTTGGTGGAAGTGGATGGAAAGGCAGATGTTGCTGCCGGCGAATTGTCTTCGGTCATCGCGGTTTGTGATGCCCACGGCGGATTCGCCATCGAAGAAGCATCCGATCCCCGGCAACGAGATCATCTTTGGGAGCTTCGGCGCAGCGTGTCTCCATCGTTGACGACCCTTGCCACCGGCAAGATCAACGAAGACGTCTGTGTGCCGCGCCGTGAGCTGCTCCATCTGGTCGAATGGTGTCAGGCGCTATCCGATGAAACCGGCTTGATGATCCCCGTCTACGGACACGCCGCAGACGGGAATCTGCATGTCAATGTCATGTATGACGCTGACGACCGATCCCGGGCAAAACTGGCTTACAAAACGGTGGAGAGAATATTGCAGCAGGCGCTGAATCTGGGCGGTACTTTGAGCGGCGAACACGGCATTGGTCGTACCAAGCGACCGTATTTGCATCTGCAGTTTTCTCCCGAGGCGCTTGAGCTTTTTCGCCGCATCAAACACACCTGGGATCCCGACGGATTGTTCAATCCCGGCGTCCTGTATCCGTCCGCTGAGGACTCCCCGCAACAAAATAGTGCGGAAAGTCCTTGACTTTTGAGAGTTTTTCCGTTATAATACACTGCTTGCTAAAAAAAGCACTAATTCGTCCTTAACATATTGATATTACAGGCTATCATCAAATAGAATCTGTCGTGGAATCGGCTCATCACCCGTGGTATCCTGAGCGAAGCACGTCATCCTGAACGAAGTGAAGGATCTCAGGTACTCGGGCAATAGCTTCCTGTGTCATCCCCGCGGAAGCGGGGATCCAGGATTGTCATACAGGCTGTGCTGTCATGTGTCCTCACGTGACAGCCACGATTGCGGTCAGGTGAGGACACCCGACCGCACATTCAGGTGACGACAGGTGACCGCACAACCATCAAGACATGAACCTGGAAACCTTAAGCTCAAATACACATTCCTGCCCTAAGAAAGGAGTTTTGACATGACCCTGAAGGAGAAATTCGCATCCCTGGTTCCGAAGATGCGCGAAGAAGCCAAGAGTGTCGTTTCTAATTATGGCGACAAGGTGATCTCTGAAGTCACTGTCGCCCAGGCATTTGGCGGAATGCGCGGCGTGAAAGGGATGATTTGCGACACCTCAGTGGTGGAACCGGACAAAGGTCTGATTATTCGTGGGATTCCGCTGCTCGAAGGTCTGACGGAAAAGTGGCCCGAGGAGATATTTTACCTGCTGTTGACCGGCGAGCTTCCGGACGAAGCCGGCAAGAAAGACGTGTCTCAGGAATGGGCGAAACGTTCCGAAATCCCCAAGTACGTGTGGGATGTGCTGAATGCCATGCCGAAGGACTCGCATCCCATGGCGATGCTGGATGCCGCCATTTTGGTGATGGAGAAGGAATCGGTATTTCGGAAGCGCTATGATGAAGGAATGCCCAAAACCGAATATTGGGATCCCATGTACGAGGATGCCATGAATATTCTGGGCAAACTCCCCGGAATTGCAGCGGGCATGTACCGCATTCGTTATAACAAGGGTAAGCCGATTCCTTACGACAAAAAGCTGGATTGGGGCGCCAATTATTCCCACATGCTGGGCAATGACCAGAACGATTTCTATGCCTGCATGAGGTTGTACCTGACCTTGCACAGCGACCACGAAGGCGGCAATGTCAGTGCGTTCTCCTGTCATACCGTCGGTTCGGCGTTGTCGGATGCCTATTATGCAGTGTCCGCCGGGCTGAACGGTCTGGCTGGTCCTCTCCACGGACTGGCGAATCAAGAATGCCTGGGGTGGATTCTGCAGGTTCTGGACAAGTTCGGTGGCGCTCCCAGCCGAGAACAGCTCCGGCAATTTTCCTGGGATACCCTGAGCAGCGGCAAGGTGGTTCCCGGTTACGGTCATGCCGTGCTTCGGGTCACAGACCCGCGGTTCATTGCGTTCCTGGATTTCGGAAAGAAGAACTTCCCGGAAGACCCGGTGTTCAAGACGGTGGCACTGGTGTTCGACGTAGTGCCGGAAGTCCTGAAGGAACAGGGTAAGGCGAAGGATCCATGGCCCAACGTGGATGCAGCCTCCGGTTCATTGCTGTATCACTACGGCTTGACGGAGTTCCCGTACTACACGGTATTGTTCAGTGTATCCCGTGCCATGGGAATGCTGTCGCAATTGGTCATTAACCGTGCCGTTGGGACCGCGATCACGCGTCCCAAGTCCGTCAGCACCGCTTGGATCAAGAAGCAGGTCGCCAAGTAGCGCGATCTTCCGGCGGTAGCTCAGTGGCTGCGAAAAATGATGTGCGGTCAGGTGTCCTCACCTGACCGTACCGTTAATTCCTTAGTTAGCGCCAGATTTTCAAACGAGAGCCCGGATCTACCACAGTAGATTCGGGCTTCTTCTTGTCGTAAAAGGGATATTTGTCTTGTCCGCAAGCAAGCTGGTGAGTAGGTCAGGATCCCTGTGATCCTGACATTTCCCTGCAGGGTGAGGACACCCTGCGGCACAATGAATAGGTTGTCGGGTTTTCCGCCGGAGGCGGAGAACCTGACCTACTTTAAAAGCACCATTTTCTGGGTTTGGACAAAGTCGCCGGCTTGAAGACTATAGAAATAGAGCCCTGAGGGTAAAGCGGAACCGTCGAAAGGAATAGAATAGCTTCCGGCAGGGTGCATTCCTTTCGCAAGAGTTGCCAGGTACTTACCTAAGAGGTCAGAGACTTCCAGAGTCACCGGACTCGTCTCGCGAAGGCGACTTGAGATTATTGGGGAATTCATCACTTTTCTCTTGACTCGGAATCAATCTCGCATTATATTGAATCAGTATGAAGTCGGTTTAGAGGAGGACGAAATGAAACCATCACGAAAAATGCCGTGGGCGGTATTGGTCGCTGGAGTGTTTCTGGTCGCAAATGGCATTCATGCACAAAAGCTACCGGCATATCTGACCCCGGGCGAGGAAAAGAGGGATGAGGAGGGTTATACTATTTATTCAGGATATGTGGTGGCAATGGGGGTGCTGTTGCCCAGACCCTATATTGTTGCCTTTCGAGAAGATACGGTGTGGATTAATAACATCGCATTAGACCCGCCGAGAGACAACCCGATTCCGCCGCCTTATATACCACCCAGCGATACAGCAATGGAAAGGATTGCAGTGTGGTATGACCTGCGGGATAATTATCCAATATGGCGGGATTCCTTAGGGGAGCAGAAAGCCCAGGAAATGGTCCGCAAGAAATATGAGAATAATTGGGTGGTGAAAAAAATTGAATTTAGTGAAGATGGGAAGAATCTATGGGTAACATTCATTGAAGGCTATCGAAGGGATGTGTTAGAACGCCCAGTTACCTTAAAAAGAGTATGTGATCCCAGAGACCCTAATGTAGATTACAAAGCAAAAAGACGAGAGGAAAAGCAAAGGAGATTACAAATTACGCGTAATAATTTGCAAAGAGGAGGTATAGTTCTCTTTGGCTACAGTGATAGTGATATGCAATTCCTACAGCCCGAGGAAGCGCAGAGAATTCTTGAATTGGTTAGGAACATAAAGAATGGCAGTGTTTCGCTGGAGTTCTTCAAATCAGAGATGTATCAGATTCTGACTTCTGTGAAAATGAGTCAGGAAATCTTGGACAACATTCACTCTTGGCCAAATGACAATCAATAGGAAGGGGAAAACTATGTGTTTAAGTAAATTAAGGGAAGATGGCAAGACCTTAACATACATGGTCCTTTGGTTAGCAGGGTTATTGCTTCTCCTTGTCAGCTCTTCGACACTATCTCAATACCTATACCGCGTTTGCAGAACTCCCGGCGGAAATAAAATCGTGCTGTTCGAGCCCATGTTCTTCGCGGGATTTCAAAATACTTATCCAGAAATAGTGAGCACTATTTATAGATATGGAATTGACCCGATATATCAGGTGAGACCTCCTACTCCCGGTAATCCTAATCCAGACCCGGATAAAGGATTGCTTGCGTTTATTCATCTTTGTCAAAATCCGGGAGAGATGGGAATACTCTACATTTATACGCATGGATATGATGGTCCACCTGGTTCTGCACCTCCTAGCATCATGCTTGAGTATTATGCAACTGACGCAGCGCAAGAGACTGCAATAAGTCATTATATAGGTATGGGCATCTTTGTGGGTGGAGATTTATGCCAAGTTGATTCTATACCACCGGCACCATATTACTATGGGATTGGACTAACTGACCAGGGTATTCGTAACCACTGTTGGAATCTCAACGAGGTCATGGTATATGCGGAAGCGTGTTCTTCGGCGTCTTTAAACGACTCATGGAATGCACTGGTTGCGTTAGGCTGGTCGGACGCGGTTCGGGGCACCTGGGGCTCTGACTCTCTTTTTAATGCCATGTTAGGGTTTCAGTGGCGGGGAAGGGGCAATTATTGCAGGGAAGTACATGCTGCCGCTGAAAAACTGGCAGAGGTATGCCCACCTCCAAGACGTCCTACTCTCATTCCTACTTATGATGATGCTGGCAATGATTATACCGTACTGGCGCCGATAGTTCGTTGGCATCGGCCAGGCCATTTAGATCGAATACCGGTTTCCGGAATGACAAACTGCATGGTAGGATTCGACTGCCAAATGGAAACAAATACGGCCAGTTCAATTGTGAAACTGACAGGAGTTCACACACCAGGTCATCCACCAGGTCCAGGGTTACAGAATGTCCAATGGGACATAGGGACCAATTATCGCATCAAGTTTGATATCCCCGACCTTGAAGAGTATTGCTGGGTAGACATTTTGGTGAATCCTAACCAAGCGATGAGCGAACATAATCACATTAAGCTGGATGGCAATACAAATCCCCCTGCCAATTACATGGATGGAGCGGCCACTAATGATCAGGCAGATTCAAATGGGGTGGCGCCAGATAGTGATTTCTATAACTGGACCATAAGAATCTGCGGAAACCCAATTATCGGTTTCGAAAACACCAGTCCGGCTCCCAGCCATTGGCATTATTACAACGACCCAATCGGTTGGGATATTCATGGGATAGAATTTTTCCCTTCCTATGACCCTTACACCTGGAGATATGGAGAAACGAATCCAAGCACTAATGTGTATCCATATAATTATAGTCATGAACCTTTGGGTCCAGCATTCTGGGCAGATGGGAAATGGGGGGCATTCCACGGTGAGGCAGGGAATACGTCATGGGATTTGGTCGCAGCCCAAATGGCTTTTACTCCCGGCGCAATTTCCGTTTGCTTTGGTTACAAATCTTCCGATGATATAGACTTGACGGCTAAAGGAGTTTTTGGATGGATACAGCTCGAAACATTGATAAATAATCTAAACAATCCAGGCAGCGCGTTAAGTTATAGTCTCAGTCCGATATGGATAAGCAGTCCACCGGGGCATCATGTTGACACTCTAATATTCGAAGCTCATCAGAATACATTCATTGTAGATAACATGATGGTTTTCAATGTACCTTACGATGCGATAGGGATGCTGCCGGACAGCTATGAGGATACGCTGTTGGCATGTGAACAAGTAGAACCTGGTGGTGAACCGAAGTTATATAATTTCGAAGTGCTGGATATTGTTGATAGTCTCAGGATTATTTGCAATTGGGAAAGCATGGAAGGTCGAGTAACGAAATTCAGAGTGTATGACCCGGATGGTCAATTGATTTTCGAGAAAGAAACCCAGGAGCCTGCTATCGAGGTTCCTGTAGTCTTCGATCCTAAACCAGGTACATGGAAAACTGAAGTCAAAGCGTCCGGGAGTGGAGAAACCTACTATATGGCAGTAGTGGCGGGTGTCTCCTATGTACCCTTATTTGACTTCTTTATCGCAGAAGAAGATATTACGTGGTATCCAGAACTACCGGATTCCGGTGATTTTATGGTCATATATGCAATAATCCACTTGAGGAGCAAATCAACTGATTCAACGGCTGTTCATGGGCTACCGGTATGGTGTTTTTTGGGTGAACCCAAAGATAGTGTGCAAATAGGGGTGGAAAGTCAAGCATTGCATCTTGTGCCCGGGAAAACTGAGAGGGTTGCTTTTCATTTTTATAGCAAAAAATGCAAGGATATTTCAAATTGTGAAATTTATATAGTTGTTGACCCTATGAATGAATGGACTGAACTCGACAAGAACAACAACGTTGCACATCGGAAGATTATCTTCAAGTAATGGAGCTAGCGCATGGCAGAGAAAAGCAAAGAAGCCGAATCTTGAACAGATGGGATTCGGCTTCTCAATTTGGGGGAAATGCAGATGCATGACAAGTCCGTCAGGTTGCCGAGAGTCCCGAACTGCGGATGATTGTCGCAGCTGACAACAGAGAAATTCCTCACAAGTACTGGGACAATTCCCCGCTTGGTGAGATTAATCAGAGGTGGCAATTCTTTAGTCAGTGGTGAATCGATGGGCGTTAAATTATTGAAATACCTTATTTTCGCGTTGGGGATTGTCGTCTTCCTGATCATGCTGCTCTATTTCGCGTGGGACGGCAGCAAGATTATGACGTGGCGCAAGTCTGGATTCGTGCTGTGTTCCATTATGCCATTGCAGGATCACCGAACCTCATTTGCCTCTGTGGATAGGGGTGACATCACGGGACCGCCTTACCCTGCACCGGGCGACACGCTTTTGACGATCGCCGACAGCGCCGCTACCCTGGATCGATGGATCCAGGTCCTGGAGACGCCGCATCATCCCGGGAAAGAGGCGGTCATCACCTACTTGCACGCTGGAAACGAGTTTTCGACTACCATGAAGACTCGACCGGTCCAGCATACACACTTCTACGAGTTATCCCTCTTGCAGATTCTGAAGCTCCTCATCTCTCTCTCCTTTATTGCGCTTGCATTCCTGGCTTTTTATCGACGGTCGGAATCTGCTGAGGTGCGGATTCTGATGTTGTACTGTCTCGCCATGGCAGCCGCGGTGGTGCGAACCTACATGCCCATGTTCCCCGTGATGGCTAAGTTCCAGATTCCGTACCTCAATATCATCCAGAGATTCCTGGGAGTATTCATCTTTTTCTTCAGCGCCTTCTGGCTGCATCTGAATCTGGTGTTTCCCCGCAAAGTCGGTCTGATGCGTACCCGCCCCTGGCTGGGATATGCTATTTGCTATGTCCCTCAAGTATTGTACGTGATTGTATCCCTCACCCTGAATAATATTCCCGGTGTCCGTATCGCGGGATTCTCGGTGGTCGCGCTTCAAGTCATTGCCGGTTTCGTCATCCTCCGCCACAATTTTGTGACCGCCCCGAATGCTCTGGAGAAACGTCAAACCAAACTGGTCCTATGGGGTTCGGGCATCCCATTGCTGATCTATGTTGTCTATAGTCTTGATCTTTGGGGATTTCGACTCGTCGAGATGCCCCTGACAACTCGATTGTTGATTTATAACGTCGTCTTCTTGATCATCCTTGCCTCACCTTTGTCGTTCGCCTACGCCATGCGACGCTATCGTCTGATGGAAGTGGAAGCGCGGTTGAAACGGGGGACAAGGTTTGCTATTGTCACCGTCTTTTTGTTGGCAGTATTTGTGCTCTTGGTGTATTTCATCAGCGGGATTCTACTCCGCAGTCTTCATGTGGAAAGCCGCGCCACCACGGTGCTGGTGACCTTGGTTCTGGCATTGGGATTCATACCCGCCCATCGTTATATGCGACATCAAATCGAAATGTGGTTGTACCCCGAGCGCACCAAGCTCCGCCGGATGTTGAGCGAGTTCCTTGCCAACATCGCCGCCATGCCGAATCGAGATACGCTGTGGTCAGAGCTTGAGGACAATCTGCGGCAGGGATTGGGAATAGCATCGGTAATTCCGGTGCTCAGAAATGGCGACGGTCAGTCGTTTCGCGCCACGAACGGCGACGTGGTGCCTTTAGAACCGGATGGGGCATTGATCAAAGAAATGGAGACAACATCAAGCTCTTTGATCTGTAATGAATGTCTGGCGACGGACAAAATGACCCTGACCGATGCCGAACGGAAGTGGATCGAAGAAAATCGAGCCGCCATGCTGTTGCCCATGGTGGTGCAAACTCGACTCATTGGTTTCCTTGGAATCACGTTCGAAAAAGATCATGAGGATCTTGAGGCGGAAGATCTTGGCATTTTGACCTCTCTGGCGTCCCAGGTCGCGTTGCAGAGCGAGAATCTGCGGTTGGTCGAAGAGAATTTTGACAAGCGCCGGATGGAAGAACAGTTGGCGAACGCCCGTCAGGTGCAGCAGAGATTTCTGCCCAGTAAGTTGCCCGAAACTCCGGGACTGCATGTGGCGGCAAGATTTTTGTCCAGTTATGAAGTAGCGGGGGATTATTACGACGTGATTCCTTTGACTGGTGGACGGACGTTGTTTGCGGTGGGTGATGTATCGGGTAAAGGCGCCGGCGCCGCAATGATCATGGCAAATGTGCAGGCGTCGTTGCGCAGTATGTCGAAAGTCAATGTCACGCTGCTGGATTTGGTTTCCGGCATCAACGCCTTGATTTGTGAGAATACCGACCTCGACCAGTATGTGACTTTCTTCGCGGCATCCTTCGATCCGAAAACATCGCGGCTCACCTATATCAACGGAGGACATAATCCTCCGAGAGTCGTTCGCGCGAATGGGGAAATCAAGGAGCTGTGGGTGGGCGGAACCGTGCTGGGATTCTTGCCCGAAACAGCGTATCAAGAGGGGACGATTGACCTTGCGCCGGGCGATTCAATGATTGCGTTTACCGATGGCGTCAGCGAGGCGATGAACGAGCGGGACGAGGAATTCGGGGAAAGACGGATCGTCGAGATTGTGCAGCGCACCCGTCATGAGGCTCCGGAGTCGGTCCTGCAGGCAATCGAGACTGAGGTGGCAGCCTTTCGCGGGGAACGCCGGCTGGAGGATGACTTCACGCTCCTGATTGTAAAGGCGGGATAAGTTGTAGGACGGGCGCCCCGCCCGTGATCCTGCTATCCGCTGGCAGACGCCCCCGTCTGCCAGCGACCGTCACACGAGGGCGTGTGACGGCGGATCTTGGGATGACTTCACTCTGTCGGTGGTGCGGGCAGAAGGCTGATTGCCACGGGCGCCCCGCCCATGCGCATTGTCGTGCTGCCACCTCTCCGCAGGTGGCAGCCGGATTCTTCACTTCGTTCAGAATGGCATGTTCGGGATTAACCTATCTGCTGTCAGGAGGTAACTCCTGACGGCACAAAGGAAGAAATCGCCCTGAAAGGGCGGCACAGAGTAGCCCAGGGCAGCGCCCTGGGTAAGGGAAATTCGACCCCCCTTCTTTTCCCCCCTGCGGGTAGCAGGGGGGATAAGACTGGCTCCCTGCCTGCGTGGGACGACACGGGGGTGAGGGATGATGCGGTAGGGGATTGCTTCGGTTTGCTCGCAATGACGAGTCTTTGACTTAACAAGGAGATAACATGACAAGTCTGTCAGGCTGGAAGAGGGTGGCAGGGACGATGGCTGGGATACTCGTGATCGCGGGATGGGCGTTCGCCGTGGAAGGTGGTCTGGAACCGGCGACCATCGAGAAAATCCAAAAGGATTTCCACATGGATTCCTACACCCGCGCCATGTACAACGCCATCACCAATAACGACATCAAAGACCTCGCGCTGAACCGCGATATCCTGCGCGAACACAACGACGTCTTCAGCCACAAGATTGATGCCAAAGGCATCACCAACCAGAAATCTTCAGGCAGATGTTGGTTGTTCGCCGGATTGAATATCATGCGCCCCATGGTCATGGATAAGTACAAACTCGGCACCTTCGAATTCTCCCAGAATTACCTGGCATTCTGGGACAAGATGGAAAAAGCGAACAGCTTCCTGGAATTCATCATCGAATTCCGGGATCGTGATCCCCTGGATCGCGAAATGGAGATTTTGCTGCGGGATCCGTTAGGGGATGGTGGATGGTGGAAATACGTAGTGGATTTGATCGACAAGTACGGCGTTGTGCCCAAGGAAGTCATGCCGGAGACGCACAGCTCGGAAAATACGGGCTATATGAATGGCGTGATCAGCCGGAAACTTCGAGCGGACGTTGTGACGTTGCGCAACATGGCAAAGGAAGGCAAATCGGTCAAGAAACTGCGGGCGGAAAAAGACAATATGCTTGCCGACGTGTACAAAATGCTGGTCATGAATCTGGGCGAGCCGCCTGCTGAATTCACCTATCGCTACGTGACTGAAGATTCTTCGGTTAGTGAGTCGAAGACTTACACCCCAAAGAGTTTCTACCAGGAGTTCGTTGCGGTGGATTTGCACGATTGGGTGAGTGTGTTCGACGATCCCACCAAAGCCTACGCCAAGCATTACCAGATCCGCATGTCGCGGAACATGTTCGACCATCAAGACATCAATTTCGCCAACGTCGATGTCTCGAAATTGAAAGAGATCGCGCTGGCATCGGTGTTAGATGACCAACCCGTCTGGTTCGCCTGCGACGTCGGGAAGGATCAGGACACCAAAGACGGCATCATGGCGGTCGGAATCTACGATTACGGCTCGATCTACAACACCGATTGGGCGATGACCAAAGCGGAACAAGTGTTGTATCGGCAAACGTCGCCCAATCATGCTATGGTCCTGATCGGGGTGGACGTACAGGACGGCAAACCCGCTAAGTGGCTGGTGGAAAATAGTTGGGGCAAGGAAAAGGGGGACGAGGGATTGTGGACGATGTACGATTCGTGGTTTGACGAGTACGTATACAACGTCATCGTGCAGAAGAAATACGTCCCTCAAGACATCTTGGCAATCTACGATCAACCGCCGGTCATCGTGCCGCCCTGGGATCCGATGTACGAAATGCTCAAGTAGGAAGATGCACGCGTGCCATCGGGTGTCCCCACCCGATGGATGCTTTTTCTGTCATTGCGAGCATAGCGAAGCAATCTCTTTCCCCCCTACGTAGTAGGGGGGAACAATAGGGGGGTCTTTGAATGTGCCGTCAGTTGTCCCAACGTGACCGCACTTGCGATGGCGCCAGCTCATTCCTGGGAACCAATGGAAAGTCCCTTCGTTAAATTAGCACCTCATGATATAGGTCGATGGAGGACGCGAAGTCAAATCAGGGGGTATTGCATGTAAATCAAGGAGGGACGAATCATGGACAAACAAACAGCAACGGCAATCTCCCAGACCTCGATCTGGACCGCGGACGCCGATCATTCGCGCGTGAGATTCAAAGTCAAGCACATGATGATCGCGGACGTCCACGGCGAGTTCAGCAAGTTTGACGTGAGAGTGGATTACAATGAGGAATACCTCACCAAGTCACGTGTGCAGGTCACGATAGATACCACATCATTGACGACCTACAACGAAAAGCGTGACGCACACTTGAAAAGCCCGGACTTCTTTAACGTCGAAAAATATCCCACCATTTTATTCATATCCAAACGGATCGAAAGTACCGGCGAAGGGCTCAAGATGACCGGCGATTTGACCATTCACGGTGTCACAAAGCCGATCACCTTGGACGTCACAGAATGGACCAAGCCGATTAAGGACTTGTGGGGCGGCATGAGAATGGCTGCGACCGCAGCCGGAGTCATCAATCGATACGATTATGGATTGACCTGGAATGTGGCATTGGAAGCCGGTGGATTGCTGGTCGGCAAAGAAATCACAATGATGATTGAAGTGGAATTGGTCGGGAAAAGTCCCTCTGCAGAGCAGTGATCTACTCCACAGTCGTCATGGACAAAACAAGACCTATCTCGAAAGGGATAGGTCTTTTTTTGTGCTGAAAATAGCGAAACGAACCCCCCATCATCTCCAAGTCGCAGAATAATCCCACTGAGCCCGAAAAAACCCTTGCTTTTTGACGTTCGTGTTCGTATATTGCGTCCGGGGAAAATCGCCAGATTGAGGGGCAGTCCCTTCTCAGATCCCCCTTCCGGTCTTTCAGACATTGTTAGTAGGTCAGGATCCCCGCGATCCTGACATCTTCCCCTCTACGCAGTAGGGGGGAACAAAAGGGGGGTGGTGTCAGGCGTCTACGAATCACGATTCCTCGCTTGACACCTTACCTCCGATCTTATGTTAAGTGGGGATAATCCTATGCGCTTCCTTCATCACCAGTTCCTCTCTCGTGGTGTTAGGTGTCCCCACCTGACACAAGACCTGCGATATGCTATCGCCATTACGCTTTTGGTTCTTGCCCTTTGTTCTCCCCTGCTTGCCGATACCACCTGGGTGGCGGGGGAAGTGTACGGGACGTGGACGCGGGACGGGAATCCGTACCTGGTCACGGATACCCTGATCGTACCCTTAGATTCCACCCTGAACATCCAACCCGGCGTTCAAATCTGGTTCCTGGATCAGGAAATCAGAAGAACACCCCTTTTGGTTCATGGACGACTTCGAGCAATCGGGCAGGAAGGCGACTCAGTCCATTTCTACTCACCGGTGGCAGGA
>Ga0153916_10000067_pt1 | contig 58491 bp, 52 predicted proteins | sample Opewatmetagenome_FD_109642 | JGI IMG/M metagenome (GOLD analysis project Ga0153916, IMG submission 109642) | Freshwater wetland microbial communities from Ohio, USA - Open water 3 Core 3 Depth 4 metaG | ecosystem: Environmental > Aquatic > Freshwater > Wetlands | place: USA: Ohio, Lake Erie...
AGTCTTGTACCGCCCACTTCGCGCCCTTAGCTCAACTGGATAGAGCGTCTGGCTACGGACCAGAAGGCTGGAGGTTCGAGTCCTTCAGGGCGCATGTGCGGGGCGTAGCGCAGCCCGGTTAGCGCGCCTGCTTCGGGAGCAGGAGGTCCCCGGTTCGAATCCGGGCGCCCCGATGAAGACGTTAGCGGTTAGCGGTGGGCAGTGAGCGGTTAGCAGTTCCGGCACCCTCCAGAAGATCGACGGCACACTGCCAACTGCTAACTGCCGACTGCTAACGGGTGCGCGCCAGTAGCTCAGCCTGGATAGAGCGTTGGCCTCCGGAGCCAAAGGTCGTGGGTTCGAATCCCGCCTGGCGCATGTCCCGCACCCCGGACCCAGCGGCCGGGCCGTCGCAATTCCGACTTGCCACATCCCCATTCCCTGCTTAGGGTTCGTCACGCCGCGCACCGCGCGGGCACCCATCCGCGGAGGCCCTATGACGGCGACGACCCAACCGCGCCCCGACCATCGCTTCGTCTCGAACGAGGACGAAACGTGCCGCATGTTCCGCGACGACCTGATCGAGCGGTTGAGCCACGTGCATCCGCTGGTGCCGCACGTGCTCTATCTCCCGCTGATCGCGCTGATGGTGGCGCTCGCCGTCCAGGCCGGTCAAGGACTCGGCCCGATCGCGCTCCTACTGGCCGCCGGCGCGCTGACGTGGAGCCTCGTCGAGTACGTCATCCACCGCTTTCTGTTCCACCCGCCCCAATGGATTGAAGACGAAACCCGCGCCGTGACCGCCTCGCTCGGGCGCGGCGAGGCCGTGCTCCCCGCACTGCCGTCGTTGCGGCACAAGTTCTACTTCCTGGTGCACGGCGTGCATCACGACTACCCGAACGACTCCGGACGGCTCGTGATGCCGCCGAGCGTGAGCATCCCGCTCGCGCTGTTGTTCTTCTTCCTGTTCCGCTGGCTGCTGGGCTCGGTCGCGCCCGCGGCGTTCGGGGGATTCGTGGCCGGCTACCTCGTGTACGACACGACCCACTATTTCACGCACCATTCCGCGGGCCGCACCGCGCTGGGGCGCTACCAGAAGAAGCGACACTTCCGCCACCACTACTACGACTCGACGCGCAATTTCGGCGTGAGCTCCCCGCTGTGGGATCTCATGCTCGGCACGATGGGGCGCGGGAAGTGAAGCCCGGGGAGTAGCCTCCCTGGTCACGCCCGCCGCGGCCCACCACCCGCGCGCCTCCCGGGGTCAAAGATCGCGGAGCAGCGCCGCAAACCGCGGGTCGTCGCGCAGCTCGGCCCAATCCGGGTCGTGCTCGATCCACTCCTTCTTGCGGAACCCCGCCGCCACCGCAGCCTCGAGCAGGCTCAGGGCCCGGTCGGTGAGCCCCAGCACCGCGAAATCGCAGCCGACCCCGTAGAGCACGACCGCGTCGTCTGGGTCGATCGCGAGGGCGCGCTCCGCCCAGTCCAGCGCCCTGGCGCGCTCGCCCAGGTGCGCCCAGGCGCCGCTGCCGAGCATCAGGGCGCGCGTGTCCCCTGGATGGAGGTCGAGGTAGCGCTCAATGACACCGAGCGCCCGCCGGTAGGCGGTCATCGCCTCGTCGCGCCGTCCCATCGCGGCATAGCACTGGGCCCAGAGGAGCCGTGCCTGGTAGTCCTCGCGCACGTGGCACGCCTCCTCGAACAGACGCAGCGCGTCGTCCAGCCGCCCTTCCTGGAACGCGGCGCGCGCGTAGAAGTAGCGCGCCTCGAACAGCTTGGGATCGAGCCGAATGGCGGTTTCGAACTCGCCCGCCGCCTCGGCGTAGCGTCCTGAAAGCGACACGGCAAGTCCCCGCGCGGCGTGGGCCTCGGCCAGATCGGGCGCGATCGCCAGGGCGCGGGCGCTTGCCGCCTCGGCCTCCGCCAGATCGGCGCGCTCGGACCCGAAGTACAAATGGAGAAACGACGAGCAGTCGGCGACCCCGGCGTGGGCGCGCGCGTACTCCGAATCGAGCTCGATCGCCCGCCGGAACAGTTCGCGCGCGTGCTCGAGGGCGCGACGCCGGAACCGGAAGAAGTACTGCCGGCCGTGCAGGTAGAACCGGTAGGCGCGCGGGTCCTCCGTCCGCCCGCGCCGCATCGCCCGGCGCTCGTCGCGACTCAGCACGACGCGCAGCGAGCGCACCACGCTTTCGGCGATCTCGTCCTGGATGGCGAGCACATCCTCGAGCTCCCGGTCGTAGCGCTCCGACCAGAGCTGGAAGCCGTCGGCGACGTCCACCAGGCGCACCGTGACCCGCAGCCGTCGTCCCACGACGCGGGCGCTGCCTTCGAGCACTGTGGCCACGCTCAGCGTCCGCCCGATGCTCCGGATGTCCTGCTGAGCGTCCCGGAACGCGAACGCCGACGTCCGGGACGCGACGTGCAGGCCGTCCACCTTCATCAGTGCGGCGAGGATCTCATCGCCGAGTCCCTCGCCGAGGTAGGCCTCGTCCGGCTCCACCCCGACGCTCACGAACGGCAGCACGGCAATGGACCGGGGGGGTGGGCCGCTCTCGTCGGTCTCCGGGGCGGTGAGCGCCTCCGTGAAGGCGCACACCGTGGGGAACCGGTCGGCCGGCGCCTTGGCCAGGGCGCGCTCGACCGCCCGCACGATGGCGGGCCGCAGCTCCGGCCGCACCGTGGCGAGCGGGGGCACGGGATCGGCGATCTGGCGGGCGATCGTCGCGCGCGCATTGCGTCCGGTGAACGGCGGATGGCCGGCTAGCATCTCGTAGAGCACGCACGCCAGGCTGTACTGGTCGCTGCGGCCGCCGAGCTGCTGGTCTCCGCTCGCCTGCTCGGGGCTCATGTAGCGCGGCGTGCCGAGCACCATGCCGCCGGTCGTGAGCCGCGCGCGGTCGCCGGACTCCAGCGATACCGCGACGCCGAAATCCGTCACAACCGCGTGGTCGGCCTCGAGCAGGATGTTCTCGGGCTTGATGTCCCGGTGGACGACATCGTGCCCGTGCGCGTAATCCAGCGCCTCCGCGACGTCGCGGCTGTAGCGCAGGGCGTCGCCGATCGGCAGCTGGCCCTCCCGCTCGAGCCGGTCGCGCAGCGAGCCGCCGGGCACGTACGGCGTCACGTAGTAGAGCAGGCCCCCCGCTGCGCCCGAGTCGTGCAGTGGCAGGATGTGCGGATGGGAGAGCTGCGCGAGGATCTCGATTTCGCGGAGGAACCGCTCCACGCCCAGCGCCGCCGCAAGCTCGGGCCGGAACAGCTTGAGCGCCACCTGGCGGCGGTGCTTGAGGTCCTCCGCGAGGTACACGACCGCCATGCCGCCGCTGCCCAGTTCCCGCCCGACGCAGTAGCGATCGACGAGCAGCCGGCGCAGGACTTCCAGGGGCTCGGACATCATTGGCCCGGACATCAGGGGAAAGATGGACCCGTCGGCCGGGCACCGGCCAGGTCGCGCGGCCGTTGCGTCCGCCGCGTCGCGCCCGGCGTCATCACGGGCGTATCTTCCCCGGCGGAGCCCCGGGAACCGCCATGACCGCCGATCACCGCCGCATCGTCCTGCTCGCCGGTCTGCTGCTGGCGACAGGCGCCTGCACGGGGCCGCGCCGTCCCGCGAGCACAGGATCGCCGTTGCCGCAGGAGATCCACGGCCTGCCGCTCACCGACTCCGCGACGGGTGCGGCGGCGGCGCGGCTGGTGGACCGGATGCACGACAAGGGCGTGGCGCCGGTGGCGACCTGGGTCGGGGTGTACGGCGGTGGCTCGACGGAGGCGACCCTGTACATCAGCCGTTACAGGACCCCCGCGGAGGCGGCGGCGCAGCTCGCCCTGATGGCCGGGCGCATCGGGAGTGGCACCGCGCTCTACGGCCACCACAGCGAGACCACGGTGGCGGGCACCACCGTGCACTCCGTGTTCGGACACGGGCAGGTGCACTATTTCTTCACGAGGGGCGTTGATCTCACCTGGCTCGCCGTGCCGCCGACCCTGGCACGCCTCGGGCTGGCGGTCGTGCTCGGCGTCCCCGTGGACTCGGTCCCTCCGGTGGCAGGGCTGATGCCCGCGCCGGGCGCCGGCGGGCGGGACTCCGGCGTGCGGTCGCGGGACTAGGGCAGGAAGAAGAACGCCATCCCCAGCACGACGTACACCGCGACCATCAGCGCGCCTTCCAGCCAGTTGGACTCGCCGTCCTGCGCCACCATGTTGACCACGGCCACCGCGATCGCCACCGACAGCACCTCGAACACCGTGAACCGGAGGTCCATCGCGCCGTGCGGCATCACGTATGATAGGAATACCAGCAGCGGGGCCACGAACAGGGCCACCTGGATGCTCGAGCCTATGGCGATGTTCAGCGCCAGGTCCATCTTGTTCTTGAGCGCCACCAGGATGGCCGTGGAATGCTCCGCGGCGTTGCCGATGATCGCCACGACGATCACGCCCACGAACACCTCGGTGAGGCCGAGTGCCCGCGCGGCCTCCTCCACCCGGCCGACCAGGATCTCGCTCATCCACGCCACCAGCGCCGTGGCGGCGAGCAGGGTCGCGACGGCGCGGAGCGGCGGTGCGGCGTCCACGTCCGCGTCGTGCGCCTCGCGGTGGCTCTGGCCGGCGTACAAGTGCCGGTGCGTCCGCAGGCTGAACACCAGGCTGAGCAGGTAGGCCAGAAACAGCACCACGGCGATCTCGAACGACAGGCTCCGTTCCAGCGTCACTTCGCGCGCCTGCGACAGCGCGGCGCTCGCGACCGCGGAGGTGGCGATGGCGTGGAACATCGCCGGCACCACCAGCCCGATCGCGGCCAGCGCGAGCAGGGTCGAGCCCGCGGCGGCCGCGGCCCGGTCGAACGTCAGTCGCTCGCGCTTGAGCCCGCCGGCGAGCAATGCCAGCCCCAGCACCAGCAGCACGTTCCCGATGATCGAGCCCGTGAGGCTCGCCTTCACCACGTCGTAGAGGCCCCGGCGCAGCGCCGCGAGGGCGATGATCAGCTCCGCGGCGTTGCCGAACGACGCGTTGAGCAGGCCGCCGACGCCCGCGCCGAGCCGGGACGCCAGGCGCTCGGTGGCGCTTCCCATGATGCCGGCCAGCGGGATGATGGCGACGCAGGCGAACGCGAAGACAGGCAGCGCGCCCCAGTCGAGCCATTCGGCCGCGGCGGCCAACGGCACGAACACGAGCAGCAGGTTGAGCACCTGCTCGGCGGTGACACGCGATCGTCGGGTCGGCAGTGCGGGGGTCACGGTGACGTCGTCATGGAGAGCGCCCCAACGCTGAGAGAGCGCCCCAAAGCTAATGCCTGCTCCGGCGGCGGGAATGGCGGCGCGACGTATGAGCTCTGGCAGCAAGTCGCCATCCCTCCGGGAAGCACCCACGTTAGCTTTGGTGCATCGTCGTTCCCATGTCTTCCCTCTACCGGTGGACCGCTCGCGTGTCGGCAGACCAGAATCAGGACGATCCCACCCGCTTCGCCCACTCGTCGCTGTTCGAGGCGGTTCCCGACGCGCTCGTGGTCGTGGACCAGCGGGGCCGCATCGTCCAGCTGAATTCTCGGGCCGAGAGCATGTTCGGCTACGCACGGGGCGAGCTGGTCGGGCAGCCGGTTGAGGTGCTGCTCCCGCCGCGGTCCCGTGACGAGCATCGGGAACAGCGGGATCGCTACATCCGGCGCCCCCACGTCCGGCCCATGGGGCTGGGACTCGGGCTCTACGGCCTCACCAAGGACAACCGCGAGTTCCCCGTCGAGGTGAGCCTCGCCCCGATGCAGACCCGCGAGGGCCCGGTGGTGGTGAGCGCCATTCGCGACGTTTCCGCCCGCCGCGGCCGGCCCGAGACTGAGGGTGGGACCGAGCTGGCACCCGTGTTCTCCGACGTCACGACACTCCTGCTCAGCGGGCGAGCGGACCCGAGCGGCGTCGTCGAGGCCGCGCTGCGCGGCCTTGGGGAAGCGCTCGAGGTGGACCGTGTCACGCTCATCGCGGCACCGGCCGGCGCGGGCGAGCTCCCCATCGCCCAAGCGTGGACGCGCGAGGCCACACCGCCGCTGCCGCAGGAATTGGATGCCGCCAAGACCGTCCCCCACGTCGCGACGATCGTGTTCAGCGGCGGCACGTTCCAGTTCCAGCAACTGGCCGATCTGCCCGATGACCTCCAGCCCGATCGGCAGTACTTCGAGCGGCAGGGCATCAAGTCCCACGTGGCCGTCCCGCTCCGCGTGGGCGACCGTGTGATCGGCGGTCTCGCGTGCGCGACGATCGGCGCGGAGCATGCCTGGCCCGACAGCCTGGTGCAGCAGCTGGTGCTGTTCGCCGCCGTCCTCGCGCCGCTGGTGGCACAGCTGCAGGGGGACGGTCACCGGCCGTAGCGGCGCGGCGTGGCCTGATCGCGCCGGCCGCGACCTCCAGAGCGCTCAGGCCGTGACCAGCAGCACCAGCGTTACCACGTTCGCCGCTGCAAGCGACCAGCCGACCCGCTTGAGTCGCCGCGGATGCACGCGGAGCGCGGCGACGGCGAGCATGAGGAGCGCGCCGGGAAGCAACGCGCCCGTCACGAGCGCGGGCACCCAACCGGCGAGCGCCGCTCCAAGCCCCATGAGTGGCGCGGCGGCCGCCAGGGCGGGCGCCGCCCAGAGCGTCCATGGGGCTCCCAACTCGGGCTTCACGCGCGCCTTGACGGCGTGCACGGTGAGCGTCGCGCCCCAGTAGGTGAGCAGCCAGACGCACGTGTCCAGCGTGGCGGACCGCGGGCTCATACCGCCCGCGAGCCCGACCGGCAGGAGCATGGTGGACAGGGCGGTCGCCACCACCAGCTCGGTGCCGAGCGTCTTGAGGCGGCCGCGGAGCACGGCGGGCAGCACGAGAACGGCAGCCGCGCCCGGAACGAGCGCGGCCAGCCGGGCCGGCGGAGGAGCCAGCACGAGGCCGGCCACGCCGGCAAGGCCGCCGAGCCCCGACAGCCACCAGAATCGCCCGCGCGCCGCCGCACCCAGCGCGGCCTGCAGGCGCCGACCGCGCGTGCCACGCGCGATCGCGAGCGGCTCGTACAGCAGGAACCAGCAGACTACCGAGAGCGCCAGCGCCGCTCCCGCAGCCGACGGGCGGCCGGCCAGGAACGGCGTGAGCAGCGGGAAGATCAGCTCCGCGTACGCGCCGTACGCGCGCGGCCAGAGCGGCGGCGTCGTGCCCATCCTTCGATGGTCCTCCTCGCGAACCCGCGGTGCAACCGCCCGCGGCTCCGCAACGTAACATCGCTCTCCGCGGGGTCGGTGCGGGCCCGCCGTTGTGGCGGGTCGCGCCGCGGCCACCTATCCTTCCGCACAGCCCCGTCTCGCCCGACGCCAGGAGCCTCGATGTCACAGACGTCGCACGACCCCGCCCAGTTCCGCCGCATCGTGGTCGCCCTGCTCGCCATCGGCGTCTCGATCGTGTTCTTCGCGATGCTCCGGCCGTACATCATCACCGTGACGGTGGCCGCGATCCTGAGCGCGATGGCTCGGCCGCTCAACGTGGCCGTCCGGGGCCTGCCGTTCTTCCGGGCGCGCCGTGGCGGAACCACGGTTGCCTCGATCCTGACGCTGCTGCTGGTCGTCGCTTTGGTGCTGGTTCCCGCCCTCGTGCTGATCGGCACCCTGGTCAATCAGGCCGTCAACGTGAGCGAACGGGTCGGTCCGTGGCTCGAGAACCATGCCGCCGGCGGGAGCCTGTTCGACCGGGCGGCGGCTTACCTGCCGTTCCTCGAGCGGTTCCGGCCGCTCGAGGACATCATCACGCAGAAGCTCGGCGAGTTCGCCGGACGGCTCGGGAATTGGGTCGTGGGACAGCTCGCGGCGGTGACGCGCGGGGCGCTGATCTTCCTGTTCCATTTCTTCATCATGCTCTACGCGATGTACTTCTTCCTCAAGGAAGGCGGCAAGTTCCTCGAGCGCATGGTGCGGATGATCCCGCTGGCCGACGACCAGCGTGCGATGATTGTGGCGAAGTTCCTGTCCGTGGCGCGCGCCACCATCAAGGGCACGATCGTGATCGGCATCCTCCAGGGCACGCTCGGCGGCATCGGGCTCTGGGTCGCCGGCATCCCGAACGCGGTGTTCTGGGGTGCGGTGATGGCGGTCGCCACCCTGCTCCCGCTCATCGGCACGTCCCTCGTCTGGCTGCCGAGCGTCGTGGTCCTGTTCGCGACCGGCCATCCCGCCGCGGCAACCGGCCTCGCCGTGTGGAGCTTCGCCGTGGTGGGCACCATCGACAATCTGCTCCGCCCGATCCTCGTGGGGCGCGATACGGCGATGCCCGAGCTGCTCGTCCTGCTCTCCACGCTGGGGGGCCTCGCGCTGTTCGGCGCGCTCGGCTTCCTGATCGGGCCGCTGGTCGCGGCCATCTTCCTCACGGTGTGGGAGATCTTCGGCGCGACGTTCGCGGACCTACTCGGGCCGTCCGACGCGCCGGTAACGTAGCGCACCGTTCGGGCGCATCGCAGCTACGCTGACCGGACGCGCGGGACGAGATACGCGAAGGGGCCCGGTGCAGCACCGGGCCCCTTCTCTCTCACGCCGCCGCGGGTGATCGCGGCTCAGGGTGTGAAGTCCAGCAGCAACCCCGCGCGATAGCCGTTGAGGCCGATGTCCGTCGCCGCCCGCACGACGTTCCCCACGATCCCGCTTCCGGTGAGCACCACGGCGAGCTGGCGCGTGAACTGCTGGCGCAGGTCGAGCCCGAATCGGAACGACGTGCCGGCCTTGGCGAGCGGCCCCTCCACGTACGCATCGATGGTGCCGTCCGGCGGGACGCTCGTGTCCTGCCAGTCGCCTGGGGCCTGCCGCGAGTAGCGGTATTCGCCCCTGGGGGTGACCGTGAGCGTCCGGCTGACCGGCACGGCGAATTGGAGCCCGCCGACCATGAGGTTGCCCTTGGGCAGGGCGGCCGCTCCCAGCGCCGAGCCCCCCAGCTGCGGCGAGCTGCGATACACGTCGAATGCGTAGGCCCTGAGCTGCAGGTTGCCGAATCCCTGGGCCACCTCGAAGTACCCGATCACGCGCGCGCCGACCCCGGGGCGCGTCGTGTCGGCGAACACATCCTTCTGCCGCAACGCGAACACGCCGGCCACTCGCAGGTAGGTCGTCCGGCCCAGCGGGCCCTCAATGCCGGCGCGCGCGCGCAGCTCGGCGCCGGGCTTGACCTTCGCCGTTTGACCGACCACGGGCTGGTATGACAGCGGATGCTGGTAGGTCGCCCCGAGTCCCAGAGCCATCCGCCCGACGGGCAGGGCCCCCACGAGGCCGCCGCTCATCGAGCCACCCGACCCGAGCGTCGGCACCGCAAACCCGATCACATCGCTGGAGATCGCCCCCAGGATCGACAGCTCGGGATCGCTCACCGATTTCACGCCGGTCGGGATCGCGCCGCTCGCGATGGCGATGAGGCGGCCGGGAATCACGTTCACGCTGAGCCGCACCTCGGTCTCGAGCGCCCCGGACAGCGACTGGTCCGCGAGCTGCGTCTGGTCCGCGCTCGTCAGGTCGGCCTTCACGAATCCCGACGAGATGCTCGCGGCGGCGAGTCGGCCCAGGGTCAGGTCGATGCCGACCGGGATGGTCAGCTCCCTGACCTTGGTGAACGCGAGCCCCGGATCGAACGAGTAGCTCTCGTAGAACGACGAGACGCGCACCTGCGAAACCACCTTCTGCTGCGCACCGAGCAGGGACGGCGCGGCCACGAGCGCCACGCCCGCGGAGACGACGAGTCGGCGGATCATGGCAGTCTGAACACGATGCGGATGATGCCGATCTGGGGCGCCGTCAGCAGGGGTGGCTGCGCCGTGGTGGTCCCGACTGCCAGCTGCGTGGGCTCCCCGCCGATCGCATTGATCTGCTCCACGTGCGTGGGCATGAGGTCGCTCGTGGTCGACCCGACGGCGGCGACGGTGCCCTGGACCGCCGGTAACGCGGTCTGCGCTGGCTTGGCGGCCAGGACGGTCACCTCCGACGGATCCGCCGTCGCGGCGTCCGACGCCGCGCTGGCCGCTTCGAACCCCTCGCGCGCGGCCGCAAAGCCGGGATCCAGCCGAGCCGCCTCGCCGTACTGGGCGGCCGCGGTCCCATAGTCAGCGCGGTCCACCGCCTCGAGCGCCCGCGAATACGCGAGAAACGCGGCGAGGTTCTGCGTGCCGTTCTCGAGGATCGCGCGGCGCTCGGCCTCCGACAGGGTGTAGCCCATCCGGCCGGCAAGCGCCACGACTACGTCCTTCTCCATGGTGAGCAGATCCTTGAGCCGTCCCGTCGCGGCAGCGGGAGTCGTGACCTCGCCGCTCCCCAGCAGGACCGACGCTTCGAGTCGCGTGTCGCGATCGCCCGGGATCGACGCCAGGCCCTGCACAAGCCGGCCGGCGCGCATCAGCAGACCCACCCGCGCCGCGCTCGCCTGGTCAACCCGCCCAGTCTGCCCGAGGCGCATCTCGTCGAGCAGTGCCGTGAGCTGCATGCGCTCGACCATGCGGAACCGGCGCAGCAGTGCGAGATCACTCGTCAGCATCTGGGCCAGACCGCGTGACAAGGGCTGGTAGATCGAGTCGCCGGTCACCTGGATCGGCAGCACCGCGACGGTCTGCGCATCCGCCGGCTGCCGCGTCAACGCCGCCTCCTGCGCCAGGGCTGTCCGCGCCTCCTGGATGGCCGAGGCGCGGGACGCCACCAGCTCGCGGGCGCGCACGGCCGCCGAGCCGGGTGCACTGGGATTGTCCGTCAGGAACTGGCGGTAGGTGGCGAGGGCGTCGCGATACTGCTGCGCGCGCTCCTGGCACTGGCCGAGCACGAGTGGGCCCACCGCGTCGCGCGGCGCCAGTGCCATGCCCCGGCGCGCGACCACGACCGCCGTGTCGCACCGGCCCGCCGCATGCAGCGCCGCCGCGTAACGCAGCGTCAGCGCGCCGTTGTTCGGCTCCTGCGCGACGCGGCCCGCCAACTCCGAGATTTCCGCCGGGGATACCGGCGCCGGACGCGGCGTGCAGCTCCACACCGCTCCCACGAGGACCACGAGACTGCCACAGGCAACGCGCATGGATCCACTCCGGCAAGACGGTCTACGGCGGGCCAGACAGCACCCTTTCCCAAGGCGTTCAACTTGCTGCCCGGCGTTGCGGGCCGTCAAGGAGGGTCCCCCGCTCCCAGAGCCCGAGGAGCGCGCGCGGGGTAGAAAGCGTGCCGAGTGATGAGATGAGGACGTGGACCGGCAGCCGTGGTGGGTCAGGAGGTTCCATGCAGGATATCGCGCATCCGCTGCGCCAACCGTTCGATCTCGCGGAACGCGGTCTGCGCCTCGGGCGACAGGCCCTCCGCCGCCAGCAACTGGAGCTGCACCTCCGCCAGCAGCGCCGATAGCGGATTGGAAAGATCGTGGCGCAGTTTGCGAACGCGATCGTCGGCCTCGGTCATCCGCGAACCTACCCCGCGACCGATCGGTACAGGTCGCGGATGTGATGCTCGCGCAGATCCCGCACCGCCTGCCACAGGTCCGTTTCACTCGGACCGCAGAGGATCTCCGCCGTCGCGGGCGCGAGGCTCATCTCCGCAGCGCCGAATAGCAGCTTGCCGCGCCACATGCCGTCTTCGGCACGGCGCACGACGAGACGCACCGGGATCTCCTCCCCGGCATAGCGAACAGAGGCAAGGTCGTGAACGACGGGCTCGAACGGGTCTGCTTGGCCGTACCGGACCGACTGCGCGGGCATCCAGGTCTCCGCCGGTTTGCGTAAATATATCGGCTCGATGGACTTACGCAATCCCGGAACCGGCCCCGGGTGCTGCGGAGACCTGGGGTCAGCCGACGCACAACTAGGCCATGATCGGGACCGGCGTGAACGTCACGAGAAACAGCAGCACCGTGGCCCATCCGAAGGGCACCCGGCTGGGAGGCAGGGGTCGCAGGGGCTCCAGTACTCTGGGGTGCGCCAGCCGCCCGCCGCTCATCAGCACTGCCAGCACCGCGATGAGCCACCACGGCATGATCCACCACGGCCGGAACCACACGCCAAGCAGGGCGAGCGCCGCAAGCGTGAGCAGCGCGGCATAGCGTTGCCGGTTGCCGAGCAGGGCGTAGAGAACGTGGCTGCCGTCGAGCTGTCCCAGCGGCAGGAGATTGAGGGCCGTGACGAGCATCCCGATCCATCCCGCCGCGGCGAGGGGGTGCAATACGGCGGTGCCCCCGCCGAGCAGCAGGTGTCGCAGCCCCCAGGTCACGACCGAATCGCCGATCATCAAATCGTGTCCCCAGACCTTCTCCACGACCATCGGCGCGGGGAACGCGCCGGGCGCGAGCGCCACGGACCGCTCCAGGCCCACGACCAGCATGAGGAGGGCGACGCCGAAGCCGAGCCACGGGCCGGCCGCCCCGACGTCGAGCAATTGCCGCCGATCCACGATCGGGCTGCGCAACCGGATGAACGCGCCGAACGTTCCGATGAAGTTGACCTCGATCGGCGCCGGGATGAAGAACGGTGGGGACGCGTTGATGCCGTAGCGCTTGGCGGTGAGGTAGTGCCCCATCTCGTGCGCGAGCAGGATCGCCATCAGGGCCATGGCGAACGGCATCCCGACGAGGCTGCCGCGCAGCCAGGCCAGGATGTGCGCGCCGAGGGCGGCGATCCCGCCGCCCAGCGGCGGCAGCGTATGCGGCCGCGCGCCGAGCAATAGCGCGCCGCCGAGCTGCACGGTCAGGAAGGTCAGAAGGAACAGCAGGATGTGGAGCCACCACCGCTCCCGCTGCGCGGGGGCGAGCGCCCGGACCAGCACGAGCCGTCCCGCGTCGGCGCCCGTCGTCCAGTAGTAGGTGCCGGGCCACTCGCGCAACGCGCGGGCGAGCGCGGGCGACGGTTGGCGGTGCTCCTCGCGGACCACGGCCTCCACGATCTCACGGTCACGGACCGTCGCCGTGCGCCAGTACGACAGGTACGGGGCGAGTGAGGTCACGGGGCCTCTTGACGGTGCCATGCAAACGCCCTACAATAAGGTGCTTTCACGACTTAGATCCCCTACAGCCATTCCGCAGTTTCGAGTCCCCTTCGGGGACGGCCCGTTTCCCGTGGACAACACCTGGCACCACCGATCCGCAATCTCTTATGGAGTCCCACCGTGGACATCGCTGAACTGAAGAGGAAGTCCGTCGCCGAGCTGCACGCGATGGCGGAAGAACTCAACATCACCAACTACTCCGGCATGCGCAAGCAGGATCTCATCTTCCGCATCGAGCAGTCGCTGCTCGATTCGGACACCGTGCTGCGCGGCGAGGGGGTGCTCGAGATCCTCCCGGAAGGCTACGGCTTCCTGCGCAGCCCGGACTGGAACTACCTGTACGGCCCCGACGACATCTATGTGAGCCCGAGCCAGATCAAGCGGTTCGATCTGCGCACCGGCGACACGATCCTCGGTCAGGTTCGGCCGCCCAAGGAAGGGGAGCGTTACCTCGCGCTGCTGAAGGTCGAGAAGGTCAACTTCGACGATCCCGACAAGGCCAAGCACCGCATCGGGTTCGATAACCTGCGCCCGCGCTATCCGGACGGCCGGATCCGGCTCGAGCGCAAGGATGCCGACATCTCGATGCGCGTGATGGACATCCTCTGTCCGATCGGGAAAGGCCAGCGCGGGCTGATCGTCTCCCCGCCCAAGGCCGGCAAGACCATCCTGCTGCAGAAGCTCGCCAACTCCATCACCGAGAACCACCCCGAGTGCGCGCTCATCGTGCTGCTGATTGACGAGCGGCCCGAGGAAGTCACGGACATGGAGGAGAACGTCAACGCGGAAGTGATCTCCTCGACGTTCGACGAGCCAGCGGATCGCCACGTGCAGGTCGCCGACATGGTGATCGAGAAGGCAAAGCGGCTGGTGGAGCACGGGCGGGACGTCGTGATCCTGCTCGACTCGATCACCCGGCTCGCGCGGGCGCACAATACCGTGGTGCCGCACTCCGGCAAGATCCTCTCGGGCGGCGTGGACGCCAACGCCCTGCAGAAGCCCAAGCGGTTCTTCGGCGCGGCCCGTAACATCGAGGGGGGCGGCTCGCTCACGATCATCGCTACCGCGCTGATCGAGACGGGCAGCCGCATGGATGAGGTGATCTTCGAGGAGTTCAAGGGGACGGGCAACATGGAGGTCGTGCTCGACCGCCGGATCGCGGACCGCCGAGTCTATCCCGCGATCGACGTGCAGCGCAGCTCCACCCGCAAGGAGGAGCTGCTGCTCGACAAGGACGAGCTCATGAAGGTGTACCTGCTGCGGAACTTCCTCGCCGACATGCCGACCGTCGAGGCCGTCGAGTTCCTGCTGGAGCGGATGAAGCGCACCAAGAACAACAAGGAGTTCTTCGCGACGATGCAGCAGGGATGAATGCGGCGTCGGGGCGGCTGCTGGCGATCGACTGGGGCACGAAGCGCATCGGTCTCGCCGTCTCGGATCCCACCGGCACGATCGCGCAGCCGCTCGCCACACTCCGGCGCCGGGCGGGCCGCCGTTTCCCCATGCAGCAACTCGGCACCTACCTGGCGGAGTACCACCCCGTGCGCATCGTCGTCGGGCTGCCGCTCGAGCCCGGCGGGGGCGAGGGACCCAGCGCCCGCGCGGCCCGCGAGACGGCGGCGCTGATCGCCGCCAAGACCGGGCTCCCGGTCGTCCTCGTCGACGAGCGCATGACGACGGCGCGGGCGCGCGAGGCCGACGCGGTGGGCGGGCGGGTGGACATCGATCAGCGGGCGGCGGCGGTGCTGCTGCAGGCCTATCTCGACGGCGGGGCCCGGTGAGACGCGCCGCCGCGCTCGCGCTGTGCGGGCTGCTGGCCTGCCGCGCGGCGCCGCCCACCGGTGAGCCCGTGCGGGTGACGATCCCGCGCGGGGCCACGCTTGCCGCGGTGGCCGACACGCTCCACGCCCGCGGCGTCATCACGTCGCCGCGCTGGTTCCGCCTCTGGGCCCGGGTGACCGGCCGCGAACGCGCGATTCAGGCGGGCGTGTACGACCTCCATCACGACCGGCCCGCCACCGAGGTGCTGCGCCTGCTGGTGTCCGGGGCGACCGCGCACCAGCGGCTGGTGGTCCCCGAAGGTCTCATGCTCGGCGAGGTGGCCGACGAGGTCCACCGGCAGCTGGGCATCCCGGCGGAGAGCGTGCGCGTGGCCGCCCGGGACCCGGCGCTCCTGGCGCTGGTGGATTCGGGTGCGCCGAGCCTCGAGGGATACCTCTACCCCAGCACCTACTTCGTGCCGGTCGCGGCCAGCGGGCGGGATGTCGTGAGGCAGATGGTGGCGGAGTTTCTCGCGCGGTGGAAGCCGGCATGGACCGCTCGGCTCGACACCCTCGGGCTCACGCGCCGGCAGGCCGTCACCCTCGCGTCGATCATCGAGGGTGAGGTGCGGGATGGGCGGGACCGGCCGTTCGTCTCGTCGGTCTACCACAACCGTCTGCGCGCGGGGTGGCGGCTCCAGGCGGACCCGACCGTGATCTACGCGCTCGGGCGCCGGCGCCGGCTGTTCGAGAAGGACTACGAGTTCCGGTCACCCTACAATACCTACCTGATCGACGGGCTCCCGCCCGGTCCGATCGGCGAGCCGTCCGCCGCGAGTCTCGAGGCGGCGCTGTATCCGGCGGCGACGAACTTCTTCTTCCTCGTCGCGGGGCCGGACGGACAGCACGTGTTCTCGCGCACGCTGCGGGAGCATCGCGCGGCCGTCGCCGCGCTGCGCGACGCGCGGGACGGGTCGGCTCGCTAGGGAGGCTCCGCACCAGTCGCCCAGCGGGGGGCCCGGAGGGCGCGTCAGTGAGCATCCACGGCGCGTCGCAGCGCCCGCGCGGCGCGCTCGATGTCCGGGGCCCCGAAGATCGCCCCGATCACCGCCACGCCGGCCGCGCCGGCGGCACGCAGCTCCGCCACCCGCGCCGCCGTGATCCCGCCGATCGCGACGCGGGGCACGCCCGCGGGAGCGCGGCCGGCCAGGGCCGTGAAGCCCGCAGGGCCGATCGGGACCCCGGCGTCGGCCTTGCTCGGCGTCGCGTAGATCGGACCGATGCTCCAGTAGTCCGCGGCCACCCGGCGCGCGGCGTCCGCTTCCCGGTCCGTCCCGACCGACACCCCGATGGCCAGCGGGTGGGGCGCATGGGCGCGCACGCGATCGGCCGGAAGGTCGTCCGCGCCCAGGTGGACGCCCGCCGCGCCGGTGAGCCACGCGATGTCCGCCCGATCGTTGACCCACACCGGGATGCCGAGCGCGGCGATCAGCCGCTCGGTCCAGCGCAGCGCGTCACCGGCCGGGCTATCCTTCAAGCGCACCTGGAGGATCGTCGCGCCGCCGGCTGCCGCCGCCCGGGCGGCGTCGAGCGCCCGCGCGCCCATGGCGGCGGGGTCGAGGATGGCGATCAGGCGAACGTCGGGCGGTGCGTCACGCGATTCCATGAACAGGAAAGGTAGCCCGCCGACGGTGGTGGTCGAGCCGCGCGGCGCGCAGCGCTGGCGGCAGGGCCATCCCTGGATCTACCGGTCCGACGTCGCCCGCGGCGACGCCGCGCCCGGTGTCGTCCGTGTCGCGAATCGGGCCGGGCGCTTCCTCGGCCAGGCCCTGTGGAGCCCGGCATCGGAGATCCGGCTGCGCTTCCTCACGGACGAGCAGGAGCCGGTCGGCCCCGGCTGGTGGGCACGCCGGATCGGCGCCGCCCAGGCACGCCGCGCGGCGCTGGATCCACCGGCTACCGCGTACCGCGTCGTCCACGCGGAAGGCGACGGTCTTCCCTCGCTCATCGTGGATCGCTACGGGCCGTACGTGGTGGCCCAGCTGCTGTCGGCCGGACTCGAAGCGGTACGCGCCGACGTCCTCGGGGCGATCGACGCGGTGCTCGCCCCCGACGGCGTGCTGCTGCGGAACGACGCATCCGTGCGCCGCCACGAGGGCCTGCCGCTCGCCATCGAGCCGGTGCGCGGGAACGTCCCCGACCCGATCGAAGTCGAGGAGGGCGGCGTCCGCTACCTCGCGGCGCCCCGCACGGGACAGAAGACCGGCGCGTTCCTCGATCAGCGCGAGCATCACGCGCTGATGGGACGGCTGGCACGCGGCCGCGCGCTTGATCTGTTCTGCTACCACGGGCTGTTCGCGCTCCACATGGCCGGGCGCGCCGAGCGGGTGCTGGGCATCGACTCCAGCGCCGCCGCCCTCGCGGTCGCCGAGCGCAATCGCCAGCTCAACGGCCGGGCCAACGTGGCGTGGCAGGAGGGGAACGCGTTCGACGTGCTGCGCGAGCTGGAGCGCGCGGACGTGCGCTTCGAGACGATCGTGCTCGACCCGCCGGCTTTCGCCAAGGACCGGGCGGCCGTGGCCGGAGCGCTGCGCGGCTACAAGGAGATCAACCTCCGTGCGATCAAGTTGCTCGCGCCCGGCGGCGTGCTGTTCACCGTTTCGTGCTCGTTCCACGTACGCCGGGCACAGTTCTTCGCGATGCTGGCCGACGCCGCGGCCGACAGCGGGCGCCGCGTGACCCTGCGGCAGACGCTCGGCCAGCCCGCCGACCACCCGGAGATCGTCACCGTTCCCGAGACCGGCTATTTGAAAGGCGCATTGTTGCACGTGACGGAGTGACGGGCCACACGCCGGGCGTTTCGTCGTTTGTTCGCGTGTTGACAGCGCCCTGAGCCCCCACGAGCTTGCAGCATGTCGTCCGCCCGCCGGCCGTGCTGACCGAGCCGTTCCCCCAGCGACGCCGTCGGCGGCCGCTTTCCCTGCGGCAGGAGTACGAGGAGTTCATCCTCCAGCGCATCGAGGACTACAAGAACCAGCTGAGCCGCGAGGAGATCCTGGCGCTGGGCGACGAGGCCGTGCGCGAACTCGAGGTCGGTCCGGCGGAACAGCTGTTGCTCACCGAGGTCCTCATGCTCGAGCATGTGGACCGGCTGATCACGCGCCGGCTGCGCCTGCCGACCTTCCGGCGCTGGCGTGACCGGCACACGCGGATGCGCAAGGCGCAGCGCGAGCTGACGCACTGGGGGCTCTCGGCCGATCTGCCCCTGGCAGCCCTGGCCCAGCGCCTCGCGGACGACGAGCCGGTCGTGGTGATCGGGGCGGCGGCGGCCGGCACGGCGTTTTACCTCGCGGCGCACGACGTCGTGACCCTGGTGATCGCCGAGTCGCTTCCGGCGGTGGAAGCGATCGAGACCCAGGCGGCGCAGGAGGCCCTGGCGGGCCGCGTGCAGGCGCTGGTGGTGGCGTTGGGCGACTGGTTCCCGGACGTCGAGCCCGCGCTCGCGGTGGTGGACCCCGCCGTGTTCGCCACGCTCGACGCGTCCGCGCGCGTGCGCGCCATGGACGTGCTGCGCGAGCGGACGGTGCACCGCGGCGTCCACCTGATCCTCCCCGTCGAGCAGCGCAGCGACGTGCGCTCGCTCGCGCCAGAGGCCCTGCTGGCGCATTACGCGGGCTGGCAGGTCGAGCGCAGTCCCCGGATCCGGGGTCGTTGGTTTCTCGCGATCAAGCCCTGAAGCACGCCGCGGCGGCATTGCGCCGCCCCCCGGCGCGACGCCAAGTTTCGGTGCATGCCCAGCCTGCAGATCAACGGGTCCCGGATTGACGCCCCCGAAGGGGCGACCATTCTCGCGGCCGCGCGCGCCGCCGGCATGGCGATCCCGACCCTGTGCTGGTACCCCAAGCTCTCGGTAGTCGGCAACTGCCGCATTTGCGTGGTCGCGGTCGCCGGCGACGCGAAGCTGCTGCCCGCCTGCGCCACGGTGGTGACGGAGGGCATGCGGGTGCAGACGGAAACCCCGGAGGTCGTCGCGGCACGCCGCGGCGTGCTGCAGCTCCTGCTGGAGCGCTATCCCGCCGACCACCTGCTGGATGGCGGCCGGAGCGGCCCGCGCAATGAGTTCGAGGAGTACGTCGTCCGGTACGGGGTGACGCCGCGGCCGGCCGCCCTGCACGCCTTGCCGCTGCGCGCCGGCGACGAGCGCCCCGGCGACCCGATGATCGCCCACGACATGAGTCTGTGCATCCTGTGCACCCGCTGCGTGCGCGCGTGCGAGGACATCCAGGTGGTGGGCGTGCTCGACGTGGCGCATCGCGGCGACCGCACCCAGATCATCGTGGGGGCCGACGGCGACCCCGACAAGGCGCACTGCACCTGGTGCGGGGAATGCGTCCGCGTCTGCCCGACGGGGGCGATCTTCGAGGTGATTCCCAAGGAGCGGTTCGGGACGGCGCGGGTCACGCCCGATCGTGTGGTCCGCTCGGTGTGCCCGTACTGCGGCGTCGGCTGCCAGGTGGACCTGCACGTCAAGGACAATGGCGTGGTGCGCGTCACGTCCCCGAGCTTCGAGGAAGTGACGCCCAACGACGGCTCCACTTGCGTCAAGGGTCGGTTCGGCTACGACTTCACGCAGCACCGCGACCGCCTCACCAGGCCGCTGATCCGCAGGGGCTGGGAGCGGCGCCACGGCCGCTGGGCGTGGACCGGCCCGACCGACGCGGGGCGCCGCGCCGGCCCGTGGCACAGCATGAGCGAGGAGGGGGCCCAGTCCAAGCCGCCCGCCCCGCCCCGGGCGGTCGGCAAGCGGATCCGCGACCTGCCGCTGCTCGAGCGCGTGACCCAGGACATCCGCGATCGGGCCACCACGCCGGCGGCCTGGTTCGAGCCGTTCCGCGAGGCGACGTGGGACGAGGCGCTCTCGCTCGTGAGCCAGGAGCTGGTCCGGATCCACCGCGCGCACGGCGCCGAGGCGATGGCGGTGTTCCAGAGCGCCAAATGCACGAACGAGGAGAACTACCTGCTGCAGCGCCTGTTCCGCGCCGCGTTCGGCACCAACAACATCGACCACTGCACGCGGCTGTGTCACTCCACCAGCGTGTCGGCGATGCAGGACGCGCTCAGCACGGCCGCGGCGTCGGGTTCGATGCGCGAGGTGGAGGAGGCCTGCGACGTGATCCTGATCGCCGGCGCCAACACGACCGAGACGCACCCCGTGTTTGGCGCGGCGATCAAGCGCGCGCAGCGGCGGGGCGCGTTCCTGATCGTGGCGGACCCGCGGCGGATCGAGCTCGCCGCGCGGGCGGACCTCCACCTGCAGATGCAGCCCGGCACCGACGTCGCGCTGTTCAACGCGATGCTGCATCACATCCTGGCCGCCGGCCTCGAGGACCGGGGGTTCATCGCGTCGCGCACCAGCGGGTTCGACGCGGTCAGGGCCGCCGTGGCGCCGTACACGCCCGAGCGCGCCGCGGCGATCACCGGCGTGCCGGCCGAGTTGATCCGTGCGGCCGCCGAGCGCTACGCGCGCGGGCCCAACACCACGACGATCTGGGCCATGGGCCTGACGCAGCACCTCACCGGCCACGACATGGTGACGGCGCTCCTCAACCTGATCCTCGCCACGGGGATGATCGGTCGGTGGGGCAGCGCCATGCTGCCGGTGCGTGGGCAGAACAACGTGCAGGGCGCCTCGGACATGGGCGCCATCCCGTTCGTGTACCCGGACTACCAGCCGGTAGCCGATCGGGCCAATCGCGCGAAGTTCGCCGCGGCATGGGGAGTGGACCCGGAGACGATGTCGCTCACGCCCGGGCTCAAGGTGACGGAAATGGCGCGGGAGGGCTCGCCGATCCGCGCGCTGTACATCATGGGCGAGAACCCGATCATTTCCGACCCCGACATCGCGCATGCGGAGGCGTGGTTCCGCACGGTCGAGTTCCTCACCGTGCAGGACCTGTTCCTCACCGAGACAGCGCGGTACGCCGACGTGGTCCTGCCGGGCGGCTCGTTTGCCGAGAAGGCCGGCACCTTCGCCAACACGGAGCGGCGCATCCAGCTCGCCGACAAGGCGATCGAGCCGCCCGGCGAGGCGCGCGCGGATTGGGAGATTCTCGTAGAGCTGTCGCGGCGCGTCGGCCTCGCCACGCCGTTCGCGTCGCCCGAGCAGGTAATGACGGAAATCAGCCGGCTCGCGCCGACGTGGGCCGGCATCACCTACCAGCGCCTGCGGGCCGGCGGACTCCAGTATCCGGTTCCCACCGCCGACCACCCCGGCACCCCGTTCCTGTTCGGCGACCGGTTCCCCACGACCGACGGCCGGGCGACGTTCCACGCCGTCGAATACGCGGACCCCGGCGAGCTGCCCGACGCCGAGTATCCGTTCGTGATGTGCACGGGCCGGCAGCTGTATCACTGGCACACCGGGACCATGACGCGGCGCTCGCGCGGCCTCGACGCCCGCGAGCCGATCGCCACGGTCGAGGTGTGCGCGGACGACGCCGCCGAGCTGGGGGTGGGCGACGGCGACCAGGTCCGGATCACGAGCCGGCGCAACTCGATGCTGATCTCGGTGCGCGTGTCCGACCGCGTCGCGCGCCGCCAGGTGTTTGTGCCGTTCCACTTCCGCGAGGCGGCGGCCAACCTGCTCACCAATCCGGTGCTCGAGCCGCACGCGAAGATGGCCGCGCTCAAGGTCTGCGCGGTGCGGCTCGAGCCGGTGGGCGCGCCGTCGCCGGCCTGAGGAGGCGCGAGCGTCATGGATCTGGGAATCGCCGGCCGCGTCGCCCTGGTGTGCGGCTCGTCGAGCGGGCTCGGCCGTGCCGTCGCCGCGGCGTTCGTGGAGGCCGGCTGCCGCGTGGCGCTCAACGCCCGCACCGCGGCCACGCTGGCGCAGACGGCCGACGCGCTGCGCCGTCACGCCAGCGCGGACGTCGCGGCGTTTCCGGCGGACGTGAGCGTGCCCGCGGAGGCCGCCGACCTCGTGGAGCGCGTGCAGCACGAGCTGGGAAGCGTCGACATCCTGATCTGCAACGCGGGCGGCCCGCCGGCGGCACCGTTCGCCGACATTCCGGCCGGGCAGTGGCAGGCCGCCCTCGCGCTGAACCTCCTGTCCACCGTGCATCTCTGCCGGACGGCCGTGCCGATCATGCGACGGCGCGGTTGGGGACGCGTGGTCTGTCTCACCAGCATCGCCGCCAAGCAGCCGCTGCCCGGCCTGATCCTCTCGTCCACCGCGCGCGCCGGCGTGCTCGGGTTCGCCAAGAGCCTCGCCGACGAGGTGGCGACGGCGGGTATCACGGTCAACGTGATCTGCCCCGGGTACATCCGCACGGGACGCGTAGAGGATCTCGCGGCCGCGCGGGCGGCGCAGAGCGGCCGTCGCATCGAGGAAGTCCTGGCGGAGACGGTGGGCAACATCCCGCTCGGCAGGATGGGCGAGCCGGAGGAGCTCGCCGCCGCGGTCGCGTTCCTGGCGTCGGAGCCCGCGCGCTATATTACCGGCGCCGTCCTCCAGGTGGACGGGGGGTTCACGCGGAGCGTCGTCTAGGGCGGCACGGCGGAATGGCGCCACGCCCGGCCCGCAACCCGCACCGCCGTTCGGCCATTCCGTTGTTCAGCTGAGGTTTCATGCGCGCCATTCGCAAGTCCCGCCCGGGCGCCGGTCTCGAAGTCTGCGACATTGCCAGGCCCGCCTTCGGGCCCGCCGACGTGCTCATCAAGGTGCACCACGCCGGGGTGTGCGGCACCGATCTGCACATCGCCCAGTGGGACGAATGGGCGCAGGGCCGAATCAAGCCGCCGGTCGTGCTCGGCCACGAGTTCGCCGGCGAAGTCATCGCCGTCGGCAAGGACGTGGACGAGTTCGCGCCCGGCGAGCTCGTCACCGCGGAGGGGCACATCGTGTGCGGGCACTGCCGGCAGTGCCGCACCGGCAACGGCCACATTTGCCAGCGCACGTCGATCATCGGGGTGGACCGGGACGGTGCGTTCACCGAGCAGATCGCCATGCCCGCGACCAACGTCATGGCGTTGGGCACCATCCCCACCACGATCGGCGCCATCATGGACCCGATCGGCAACGCGTTCCACACGGTGCTGACGGGCACCGAGGTGCCGGGGTCGTCGGTCCTGATCGTGGGGTGCGGCCCGATCGGCTGCTTCGCCGTCGGCATCGCCCGCGCGGCGGGCGCGGTCACGGTGATCGCATCGGACGTGAACCCCACCCGGCTGGAGCTGGCGCGCCGGATGGGCGCGCAGGTGCTGATCAACGCGCAGACGGACGACGTGGTGAGCCGCGTGCGGGAAGCGACCGGCGGCGAGGGCGCGGACATCGTGTGCGAGATGTCCGGCCACCCCGGCGCGCTGGCTCAGGCGTTCCAGGCCGTCCGCCTCGGGGGCCGCGTTAATCTGCTGGGCCTGCCCAAGGGCGAGGTGGCCCTCAACCTCTCCACCGACATGATCTTCAAGGGCGTGACGGCCTACGGCGTCATCGGCAGGCGGATGTACGAGACGTGGCACCAGATGCGCACGTTCCTCGGCTCGGGCCGCCTGGATCCGACACCCGTGATCACGCACCGCTTCCCGCTGGAGCGGATCGACGACGCGCTGGAGGCGATCGCGTCGGGCGCCGCCGGGAAGGTGATCCTCGAGATCGCCGGGTGATCGTCGGCATCGGCACGGACGTGGCGGACATCGGCCGGTTCACCGCGGAGACCCGCAGCGACGACGGTCTCCTCGGCGCGTTCCTCACGCCGGCGGAGCTGGCGGCATGCCGCGCCCACCCGCGCGGCGCCGCGGCCTCGGCGGCGCGGTTCGCCGCCAAGGAGGCCTGCGCCAAGGCGCTGGGCACGGGGGTGTTCGGCCGGCTCTCCTGGCAGGACATGGAGCTCCGCGAGAGCGGCGCGGGCGCGACGCTCCACCTCAGCGGTCGCGCGCAGCAGCTCGCCGCGGCACGCGGCGTCCGCGCGATTCACGTGAGCCTCACCCGGACCGCGCGCCTCGCGGCCGCCGTGGTGGTCCTGGAAGACTGACCCTCACTTTGACGGAGGCCTCGAGCCAGAGGGCATCGATCATGGAAGACGCGATTCTGCAATACATCCGCAGCGAATACCTCGAAGACGACGACGAGGTGGAGCTGACCGCGCGCACGCCGCTGATCTCGAGCGGCATCGTGGACAGCTTCAGCATGGTGAGCCTCAAGCGGTTCCTCGAAAGAAAGTATCAGATTTCCATCCCCGACGACGAAGCTTCCGCGGAGGCGTTCGACACCGTCGCGAGCATCGCGCGCGTCGTGCGGAAGCATCAGGGAGCGTGATATGGCCTACCCGGGCACGATCCAGACGGCGTACCAGCGCGAGCTCAAGTCGCTGCGCGACCAGGGGCTCTACAAGGAAGAGCGCTACATCCACTCCCCGCAGGCCTCCACGATCGTCGTGGAGTACCCGTCGGGCGCCGACCTCAAGTCCGTCATCAACCTGTGCGCCAACAACTACCTCGGGATGTCGAGTCATCCCGAGGTGATCGCCGCCGCCCACCGGGCGCTCGACGAGCGCGGCTACGGACTGTCGAGCGTGCGCTTCATCTGCGGCACGCAGGACATTCACCGCGCGCTGGAGCAGGCCCTCACCGCGTTCCTCGGCACCGAGGACACGATCCTGTTCCCGAGCTGCCTCGACGCGAATGCCGGCGTGTTCGAGGCCGTGCTGGGCCCGGAGGACGTGATCATCTCCGATCGCCTGGTGCACGCCAGCATCGTGGACGGCATCCGGCTGTGCAAGGCGCAGACGGATACCTACAAGCACGCCAACATGGAGCACCTCGAGCAGAAGCTGATCGAGCACCAGGACAAGCGGGCACGGCTGATCGTGACGGACGGCGTATTCAGCATGGACGGCGACCTGGCCCCGCTCGACCGGATCTGCGCGCTGGCGGAACAGCACCACGCGATGGTGTTCGTGGACGACAGCCACGCCACCGGGTTCATCGGCAAGACGGGACGCGGCACGCACGAGCAGTGCGGCGTGGAGGGCCGGATCGACATCATCACGACGACGCTCGGCAAGGCGATGGGCGGGGCGTCCGGCGGCTGCGTGTCCGGCCGCAAGGAGATCGTCGAGCTGTGCCGCCAGCGGGCCCGACCCTACCTGTTCAGCAACACGATGGCGCCGCCGCTCGTGGCGGGCGGCCTCAAGGTGCTGGAGATCCTGAGCCGCAGCACGGAGCGCCGCGACACGCTGGAGCGGAACCAGCGGTTCTGGCGCAAGGGCCTGACGGAGGCCGGCTTCGTCATCAAGGAGGGGGAGAGCCCCATCGTCCCCGTCATGCTGTTCAACGCCAAGTTGAGCCAAGACGTGGCCCGCGACCTGTACGCGGAGGGGATCTACGTCATCGGGTTCTTTTTCCCCGTGGTCCCGCAGGGCCAGGCCCGGATCCGGACCCAGCTGTCGGCGGACCACGATCTGCCGATGTTGGAGCGCGCGCTGGAGGCGTTCAGGCGGGTGGGCGCGAAGTACGGCATCCTCGGTCTGGACAAGAAGGGCATCGTCGAGCGGTACGGAGCCTGAGGCGCGACCGTCTGGGCGGCATGGACGAGTATCGCGACCGCTGGTGGACATCCCCCACCGTTGAGCTCGGGAAGGTCGTGCAGCTCGACCTTCCCGAGCCGTTTCCCACCGTCTACGGCGGGACCCTGCCGGCCATCCAGGTGAGCTACGAGGCCTGGGGCGCGCTCAACGACGCGCGCGACAACACGGTGCTCGTGATCCACCCGATGACCGCGGATTGCCACGTGACCGGCGAGTACGCCGGGCAACCGGCGGGATGGTGGGAGCCGCTCGTTGGCCCGGGGCGCGCGCTGGATACGGACCGTTTCTTCGTCGTCTGCCCCAATTTGCTCGGGGGGTGCTACGGCACCACCGGGCCGCGGTTCCCGGCGCCCGACGAAGAGCCGTATCTCGAGCGGTTCCCGCTGCTCACGCCGCGCGACATGATGCGGGTGCAGCGGCGGTTTCTCGCCGCGCTCGGCATCGAGCGCGTCGCGCTGGTCATCGGCCCGAGCATGGGCGGCATGATCGCGTGGGAGTGGGCGATCGAGGCCCCGGAGGCCGCCGCCCGCATCGCGGTGGTCGCCGCGCCGCTGCGGACGTCGCCGCACCAGATCGGCCTCAACTGGCTGCAGCGGCGCGGCATCGAGCTCGACATCACGGGCAACGAGGTCGTGGCCACCCTGGGTCAGATGGTGGCGCGCGGCGTCGGGATGTTGAGCTACCGCTCCCCCGTCGGCCTCGAGGAGAAGTTCGGCCGCGAATGGTTCAGGCCGCCCGGCGCCATCCTCAAGGAACGGGGGATGTTCAACGTCGAGTCGTGGCTGCGCCAGCACGGGCGTCGCATCACGCAGCGATTCGATCCCTATACGTACCTGCTGTTCACTCGCGCGATGGACCTGCACGACGTGAGCCACGGGCGCGGTTACCTGGTGTCGGCGCTCTCCGGCGTGCGGGCGCGGGTTCTGGTGCTGGGCATCAGCTCCGACAACCTGTACCCACCGGCCGAGGTGAAGCACGGCGCGGACCTGCTCGATCACCTCGGCGCCGACGTGTGGTACGAGGAGATCCATTCCCCCAACGGCCACGACGCGTTCCTGCTCGATACCGACCAGCTCGACGAGATCCTGCGCGGCTTCCTGACCGAGCAGCGCCCCCGGACGTCCCAGCCGAGCCTGCGGGAGGTCCGGCGCGTCCGCGCCGGTGTGCTCGGCGCCGGTCGGGTCGCCGCCTCGTTCGTCCGGCTCATCGCCGATCGCCAGGCACACCTGGCGCAGCACCACGGGCTGCTGATCGAGATCGGCGCTGTGGGGGAGATCGATCGCGCGAAGCCGCTCGATCCGGTGTTCGCGCAGCTCCCGCTCACGTACGAGCCCGAGACGCTGCCCGACCGTCAGGACCTGGACGTGCTGGTGGACCTCACCCGCGGCCTGGGGTCGCTGCCGCTCGTCGAGCGCACCCTGCGCCACCGCCGGCCGGTCGTGACACCCAACAAGATCCTGGTGCGCGCGCACGGCGATGCGCTCGACCGCCTCGCGTTCGAGTACGGCGTGCGCCTCGCCTACCACGATTCGATCGCCGCCGGCTGGCCGTTGATTCTCACCCTCGAGCGGTCGCTGTCCCAGGCGCGGGTGGTCGGGCTCGAGGCAGTCCTCTCGAGCGCGTGCAACGTGATTCTCGAGCTGCTGGAAGAGGGCGTGCCGCTCGCTCGCGCCGTCGCGGAGGCGGCGGCGCGTGACCTCACCGAGCCCGATCCCGAGCTCGACACGTCGGGCTGGGACAGCGCGCAGAAGCTCATGCTGCTCCTGAGTCGCGCCACGGGCCATCGCTACCTCGGTCACGAGGTCGAGCTCCACGGGCTGGACACGGTGGACGGCGCGCTCACACGGCATGCGCCCGCGCACGACTTGCGCATCAAGCTCGTGGCGATGGCGGCGGAGCAGCGTGGCCAGCTGGCAGCGACGGTGCGACCCATGGCGGTCCGCCGGGAGAGCCATCTGGGATTGGTACGCGGACCGAACAACGTCGTCGTGACGTACGCGCCCGACGGCACGGAAATGGTCTACTCGGGCACAGGCGCCGGCCCCCTGCCGGTCGCCACCGCGGTCCTCAACGACCTGATCGGCCTGTTCGACCCGCAACATTCCTGGACGGGACGGTTCCCAGCGGTCAGCGTGCGGCTGCCGGCGTTGCAGTTCTCCGCGTGGGTCTACCTCGAGGACGGCGCGCTTCAGACCGGCCGGACCGAGCGGCCGGGCGCAGTGCCGCTCGTTCCGACGGTGCGTAGAGACGGCGCGCTGTCCGCAGACACCCCGCCACGGGCATGAATCGTGCGGCGGTCACGAGTCCCCAGCATCGGAAGGTCGCGATGAGCAACATCGGTTCCTACGACGCGCGTCGACGAGGCTTCACGTGGGAGACGGCCAAGGCGGTGCTTGGCTGGCATGAGGGCGAGGTCCTCAACATCGGTGCGATGTGCGCCGACCGCCTCTGCGCGCGGGGCATGGGAGGCAAGACCGCGCTGATCTGGGAAGGGTTCGGCGACAAGAAGGCCACGTATACTTTCGACGATCTGCGCGTCTACTCCAACGGCGTCGCCCAGCTGCTGGCCGATCGGGGGATCCGGCCCGGCGAGCGTGTCTGCATCTTCATGGACCGCATTCCCAGCCTGTACATCTCGTTCCTCGGCATCCTCAAGCTCGGCGCCATTGCCCAGCCGCTGTTCTCGGCATTCGGCGAGGAGTCGCTCGAGGTGCGGCTGGCGAACGCGGAAACCACCGCCGTGCTCACCACGGCCAAGCACGTGAAGAAGGTCCGCAAGATCCGCGACAAGCTCCCCGCGCTGCGCCACGTCATCGTGGTGGACGGCGATCCGGGCAAGACGCACGGCGACGAAGTGTTCTTCGACGTGGAGGCGGCACCGCGCATCGAGCACTTTCCCGTCTTCGCGGCGACTCCCGAGACGCCCTCGGTGCTGCACTACACGTCGGGCACCACCGGCCAGCCCAAGGGCGCGCTGCACGTGCACGGCTCCATCTGGGGCCAGGCGCTCACCACCCACTGGGTGCTCGACCTCCAGCCGCACGACGTCTACTGGTGCACGGCCGATCCCGGCTGGGTGACCGGAACCAGCTACGGGATCATCGGACCCTGGACCCTCGGCATCACCCAGTGCGTGCTCGACGCCGGGTTCGTTGCGGCGCGCTGGTACCAGTTCATTCAGGACCACCGGGTCACGGTGTGGTACTCGGCGCCGACGGCGATTCGCTCGCTGATGCGCGAAGGGGACGCCGTGCCGAAGCGGTACGATCTCTCGTCGTTGCGCCACCTCGCGTCGGTCGGCGAGCCGCTCAATCCCGAAGCGGTGCTGTGGAGCGAGCAGGTGCTCGGGCTCCCGTTCCGCGACAACTTCTGGCAGACGGAGACCGGGGCGATAATGATCGCCAACTACCCCGGCATGCCGATCAAGCCGGGCTCGATGGGCAAGCCGTTCCCCGGCATCGAGGCGGCCGTGCTCGACCTCAAGACCCACGAGCCGATCGCGCAGCCCGGCAAGATCGGCCTGATCGCGTTCCGGCCGGGCTGGCCCTCCATGTTCCGCACGTACTGGAAGAAGGAGGACATCTACCGCAGCAAGTTCGTCGGGGCCGCGGAAGGCGCCACGCCGGACGCGCTCCGGACCAATCTCAATATCTGGTACGTCTCGGGCGATCGGGCGAGCATCGATCCGGATGGGTACTTCTGGTTCGTGGGGCGTGACGACGACGTGATCAACACCGGGGGGCACCTGGTGGGGCCGTTCGAGGTGGAGTCCGCGCTGATCGAGCACGAGGCCGTGGCCGAGGCCGCGGTGGTCGGCAAGCCGGACGAGATCAACATGGAGGTCGTGAAGGCCTTCGTGGCGCTCAAGGCGGGCCACACGGCGTCGGCGGAGCTGGAGCTCGACATCATGAACTTCGTGCGCAAGAAACTCTCACCCCTCGCGATGCCGCAGGAGATCGAGTTCCGCGACAAGCTCCCCAAGACACGCTCGGGGAAGATCCTGCGGCGATACCTGCGCGCGCTGGAGTGGGGTGAGGAGCCCGGCGACTTGTCGACCCTCGAAGACGACTAGGAGCTATCGTAACACAAAGCGTAGTATGGAGATAGCGCACGTTGCCGGCCGCGCCCGGTGGACCTCAGGCGGGGCCTCCGAGTGACAGGACCGACTCGACCGCACGCGGTGGATCCGGGATGAGCCGTGCGGCCTGTCACGGAATTCCTGGCGGGGGCGCGTAGCTTTGTGGCGGTCGCGCGCTTCAAGTAGTTTCGCGACCTCGGCCCTTAACCTCCCTGTTCCCAATGTGGTAGAACGGGGTGGCCTTGGCCGCCGGGGCTCGCGTTTTTCGGCGTCGGGCCCTATTTTCGGGGGACTTGGCAGCCCGGGTCGCGGTTGAGGCCCGCTCACATCACGCTGTGGGGGTTCAACGCGGTCCACGGACCGCGCGGTGAGCCGGCGCCGGCAGCCACGGTCGCTCGCGCCCACACAGGCTCGGAGGGAAGGACTGATGCGCAGACTACCGGGAGTCGTGGTACTTGGCGCGCTGCTCGCGGCGGCGCCGCTGCACGCGCAGGGGACCGGCTGGCAGAACATGTGGTTCTGGGGTGCCCAGGTCGGGGTGAGCGCGTACAAGACGCCGACCACGGGCACCTCGATCCAGCTGGCCCTCGACGTGGGTGCGCACTGGCTGATCACCGGCAAGCGCATGGGGCTGTACCTCGCTTACGACCAGCTGTTCTATCCCAACGGCCCGTCGACTGCCCCAGGGAACCCCACATCACAGATCACCGACCCCACCTCGGGCACGGGCGTGCGGGACGTGCAGTTCGATCAGGGCCGCTACATCCAGGGCGACCTGCTGGCGATTCCGCTGAACGGCCCGCTGCAGATCTATGTGGGTGCCGGATTCACGATCCAGAACATCACCGACGCCGTCCCGATGGGCAGCTTCGCGACGCCGGACGACCAGGCCGCCTCGCAGGCCCTCGTGAACGATGCGGCGAGCCGCGCATTCCTGAATTTCATGGGCGGCTTCCAGCTACTGCTGCAAAGCAGGTTCACCGTGTTCGGGACCTACGAGTTCATTCCGTCGGCGAGCAACTTCCTGATCTCGTCCCAGCAGCATGTGTTCTCGGGCGGTGTGCGCATCGCCCTTTCGGGGCGGCGGGAGGACGTCGCCATCGATCGGTAGGCGCGCTTCACCCGCGGTTCGCTGTCGCGCCCGGGATCAGCGTGCTGGTCCCGGGCGCGATGTCCAGGGGGATCCGGCCTCGAGGAATCGCAGCGGCCAGCTCGCGGCGCGCTTGACGCCGATGCGGGTGGTCACGGTGACCGGGCGGCGGCTCCTCCCGGCCGGCCGGAGAATCCGCAGGTGCATCCCGTCGAGTGGCAGCCCGTTCATGGAGCCGGTGATTCCCAGCGCCTGACACAACCGGGCCGGGCCGGAGCAAAGCTGGCGGTCGTCCCGCGTGCCGCGCCGGCGCCGCATCGCCTCACGCCCTGCCAGCGGTTCGAGCGCACGAATCAGCACGGCCGCCGGGTAGCCCTCCCGCTCGGTTACGGCATTGAAGCACCAGTGCATCCCGTAGATGAAGTAGACGTACGCCGTGCCGGGCGGCCCGAACAGCGGGTCGTTCCGCGCGGTGCGGCGTCCGCGGTAGCCGTGGGCGGCCGGGTCGTGCGGCCCGACGTAGCCTTCCACCTCGACAATCCGCCCCGAGGCGGACACGCCCCGCACGCGGGTCTCGAGAATGCACCCCAAAAGGGCGCGCGCGACACGGACCGTGTCGCGCGCGTAGAACTTCGGCCCCAGTGGGACCGCCACCTCAGCTCCCGTCGGCCCCGTCCTTCGGCTGCCCGCCGAGCATCGCGCGCTGCAAGGCGGCACTCATGCGCTTGAACAAGCTGCCGCCCTCGGCCGCCGGCTGCTCGGGGTCCTCCCCGGGCGGCGGGGGGGGGGGAGCCAACCGAGCGGTCGTTTCCTGGCTCTTCTCCGGAGCGCGCGGCGGTTCCCAGCTGGGGCCGCTCTCCTCCGGCACCGACGGGGCCGGACGGCCTGCAGGCTCTGCCGGACCGCCCCCACCGCGCCGACCGCGCCGGCCGCGCACCCCGCGATTGTAGGTGACGGGACCCACGGAAGCCGGCTCCTCCTTGGCGGGCGGAGGCGCCAGCGGCTCGGTCCGCCGTTCGGGTGTCACCCCGGGAGCACCACCACGGGACCCGTGACGGAACCGGGGGTTACGGCGCGATTCCTTGGCGGGTCGTCCTTCATTCACGACCGGAGGAGCGGAGTCGCGCGGCGGGGCGGGTTCCCGCGTCTCAACCTCCGCGCCACCCTCCTCGCGTCCGCGGCGCCGGCCCCGACCGCCGCGACCGCCACGGCTACTCCGTTCACCCCGCTCACCACGACGGCGACCCTGCTCTCCCTCGGGCTTCACGTGCTCCCGTTCGGCCTCGCCCTCGTCCGACGCTGGCTCCGGAGCGGGTGCCGGGCGAAGCCGCAGCAGATAAGCGCCGCCATCGGCCTTGGCGAGATCCACCACGCCCGCGTCATGCGCCTGGCGAAGGAACCGCTGGAAGCGGCGGCTTTCGAGGACGGGGTCATCGGCCCGCCCGTGCAGTTCCGCCATGCGCTCACGGGCCTGGTCGGCGTCGGTGGCTTCCTCGCCCGTGGCGCCCAGGTCTTCGAGCGCCTGGCGCAGCAGACCCAGCGCTTCCGCCAGCGTCATCCCCTCGGAGGGCGTTCGCCCGCGCGGCTCGCCACCGCGCGGTCGCTCACCGCGCCGGGCGCGCGGCTCGCCGGTCGGCCGCCGCGGCGCGGGCACGGCCGGGCTGGTGTCGATTTCCATCGGGACGTTGGCGTTCGGCCCCAGGGCGATTTCGTACTGTCCGTTCTCCATCTTGTTGAGCCGCAGCAGGCCGCGCCGCGCCGACTCCTGGAGGAACTTGCTGTACTTGCTGAAGCCCGCGTCCTTCTCGTCGAAGTTCGGATCGAGCTCCTGCATCACCTGCTTCAGCCGGTCGGACCGCATCACGTCGTTGGCGCGCTGCATCCGCGTGGCGGACTCGACGACCAGCTCCCACGGGTCGCGCCGCCGGTGCTCGACTTCGCCCTCCTTGAGCAGCCCGGTCAGCTCGTTGTAGCTGTAGTACTCGTCGCAGTTCTGGATCAACAGGTCGCTCGAGGACTCGCGCATCCCGACGCCGATCATGTACTTGCCATACTCCTTCAGCTTGAGCACGAGGCTCGAGAAGTCGGAGTCGCCGGAGAGCAGGATGTAGGTCCCGATCTCGGGCCGGGTGAACACGAGCTCGAGCGCGTCGATGGCGAGCCGGATGTCGGTCGCGTTCTTCTTGTTGGAGCCGAACGCCGGCGCGAAGATCAGGTCGATCGACGCCTCCGACAGCGGCACGATGTATTGCGGATAGCGTCGCCAATCGGCGTAGGCGCGCTGCACCGAAATCTTGCCCTTGAAGACCTCGGAGCTCAGCAGCCGCTTCAGCTGGACCTGGAGATCCGAGCGGATCCCCATCGTCACGTTGTCGAAGTCGATCAGAAGCGCGGCGTTGGGAGCATGCCGCAGGGGCTCGGGATACGCGGCGGCAGTTCCCCGCCGAGTCATTTCAATCACGTTGCGCTCAATTCCAGGCCGACGACCTGCGCCAGCTCCCTTCGCTTCACCTTCCCGCTCCCGGTCAGGGGGAAAGCGTCGAAGAAGCGGACGAGGTCCGGCACCTTGTTGCCAGCCACATGGTCGCGGGCGTACGCCTTCAGCTCGTCGCCCGTCACGATTGCACCCTCCACCGGCACGACGCAGGCGCAGACGAGTTCCCCGAGGATCTCGTGGGGCACGCCCACCACGCACGCGTCGTCCACCGCCGGATGCGTCCGGAGGATGTCTTCCAGCTCCCGCGGGTAGATGCTGTACCCTCCGCGGATGATCGTTTCCTTGCGCCGGCCCACGATGGTCACGTAGCCGCGCTCGTCCACGATGGCGAGGTCGCCCGTGAGGAAGAACCCTTCCGCCGTGAACGAGCGGCGAGTCTCCGCGGGCATGCGGTGATACCCCGCCATCACGTTCGGGCCTCGGACCGCCAACTCCCCGACCGCCTCCGGCCCGTGCAGCGCGCCATCCGTCACATCCACCACCCGCACTTCCACCCCCGGAAGCGGCCGCCCGACCGTTTGCGTCCGCGCTTCGGCGTCGTCGTCGAACCGCGTGATCGTGATCGTCGGGCCGGTCTCGGTGAGCCCGTAGGCGATCTGCACATCGTTCCACCGGCGGATCCGCTGCACCAGGTCGGCGGATACCGGGCTGCCGGCCACAATGCCGGTCCGCACGGTGGACAGGTCCCGGCTCCCGAACGACGCATCGCGCATCAGGAGCTGGAACATGGTGGGCACGCCGTGAACGACGGTGGCGCGCTCCCGCTGGATCAGGTCCAGTGCCGCGGCGGGCTCGAACCGGTCCTGCAGCACCAGCGTGGCGCCCGAGAGCACCGTCGTGAGCACCACGTGGGCGCCGAACACCGTGAACAGCGGAACGGCGCTGCAAACCCGATCATCGGGGCGCAGCGCCAGAACGTCCGCCGTCAGCAGCGCCGTCTGCACCAGATTGCGGTGCGTCAGCACGACGCCCTTCGGCTTGCCCATCGTCCCCGACGTGTAGATCAGGGCAAGCGGCGTGGCCCCGGGATCGCGGACCACGAACGTGGCCGACGGCTGGCGCCGGCCCCGGGCCACGAGATCCGCGAACTGGAAGATCCGGTCATCGTACCACATCTCGTCCGGACCGACCGTGACCAGATAGCGCAAGTCGGGCAGGTCGGCGAACAACTCCTCGAAGGTCTCGAGGTACTCGAACTCGCCCGCCGACTGCGCCGCCACGGTGATCACCGCCTCGGCGTGCCGCAGCTCATACTTCAGCTCGTGATATCCCACCGAGGGATTCACCGGCACCACGACGGCGCCCAACCGGGCGGCCGCCAGCAGCGTCACGACCCACTCGGGGCCGTTCGGGAGGTCGATCGCGATGCGATGCCCCTCGCCGATCCCGAGCTCACTCAGTGCAACCGCCAGCGCCACGGCCTCGTTATCCACCTGCGCGTAGGTCATGCGCCGCGTGGCCGAAACGAGGCACTCCCGGCCCCCCTCTCGGGCAACCTGTTGCGCAAACGACTCGGCGAGGTGGTACGTCGTCAAAGGCCCTCCCCCCGTTCTACTGCGGGGAACCTTTGAAGCTACACGGACTTAGGGGATTCCTCAATGGAGCGCCGCCAGCGCACCTCCGCTATTCACCCATCACCTTCACCACCAAGCGCTTGCGCCGCCTGCCGTCCCACTCTCCGTAGAACACCCGCTGCCAGGGACCGAGATCGAGCACGCCGTTGGTCACCGGGAGAATCACCTCGTGCCCGATGGTCAGGCTGCGCAGATGGGCCGCGGCGTTGTCCTCCCCGGTCTCATTGTGGCGATACCGGGTCGGGTCCCACGGCGCGATCGTTCCCTCGAGCCACTCGAGGATATCCTGCCACAGCCCGGACTCGTGGTCGTTCACGAAGACCGAGGCGGTGATGTGCATGGCCGAGACGAGCACCATGCCCTCGCGTATTCCCGCCAACCGGACCTGCTCGGCCACCGCGTCCGTGATGTCGATGATCTCCTGGCGACGCCCAGTCGTGAACCAGAGATAGTGAGTGTGGGTCTTCATGACGCCGTTGGCCGTCAGCCGTTGGCCGCCCTGCGGGGGATTTTGGACATTGGGCATTCGGCCGCAGTTAGCGGCTGGCCGACGAGTGGCTACAGTCCCCGCAACGTCGCGAGCGTCTCCTCGCCGTAGAACATCCGGATGTACTTCGCCTGCACGGGCGTGAGCCGGCGCACGGCCCAGGTGAGGTGGACGAAGTGCGGCTCGGTGGGCGGCCGCACGGGGTACATGCCGCACTCGTCGGGCAGGTGATTGCCTTTGCGCGTGTTGCAGGTGGAGCAGGCCGTCACCACGTTGGTCCAGTCGTTGGTGCCGCCCCGCGAGATCGGGACGAGGTGATCGCGGGTGAGGCACTCGCGATGCCGGAAGTCCATCGCGTTCCGGCTGCAGAACTGGCAGCGGTACTCGTCACGCGCAAACAGGAAGGTGTTCGTCACCTGGCGGCGGAACCGGCGCGGGACGTGGACGAACCGGACCAGACGGATGACGACCGGGCGCGGCACGGCCATCGTGGAGCTCCGCACCACACGCCCCGGATCCGACTCGACGATCTCCGCCTTACCGTCGATCACCAAGCGCAGCGCGCGCCGCACCGGGACCATGGTGAGCGGCTCGAACGATGCATTGAGAGCAAGACAGCGCGCGTGCATAGCAGACAGGTATGAAGAAACCCGCCGGGCTCCGCGGCCAGACGGGACGTCCGTGACGCATTCAGTTTAGCGGGCGGTACAACGGGCGTGCAAGCGGCGCGCGTTCGCGGGGTGGCGCTCGCGGCTCAAGTCACTGGGGCCGCGGGCCGGCCGAAGAGCACCTGAAGCTCGCGGAGTTGGCGGCCCACGGCCTCACGGGACGACCCCCCGGCGGTCGCGCGCCGCTCCACCGACGCCTCCCAGTCGCCAAGGGAAGCCAGCAGATCGGGGATCGCCGGATGAATCGCCGCCGCGCGCACGCCCGGCACGGCACTCACCGGCGCGCCGAGCTCCTCGGCCGCCTTGACCAGTCGCCCCACCAGCCCGTGCGCCTCCCGAAACGGGACTCCGCGCAGCACCAGCCCGTCGGCCAGATCGGTGGCGAGCAGGCTGGGATCGAGCGCGGCACGCATCCGTTCGGGCACGGGCCGCAGCGTGGCCACCGCGCCCCGCACGGCGGGCAGCACCACCGCCATCGTGTCCACGGCATCGAACAGGTATGTCTTGTCCTCCTGGAGGTCCTTGCTGTAGCCGGCCGGCAGGCCCTTGAGGGTCCCCAGCAGGCCCACCAGATCGGCGAGCGTGCGCGCGGCCTTGGCCCGCGCCAGCTCGAGCACGTCGGGGTTCCGCTTCTGCGGCAGGAGGCTCGAGCCCGTGCAGAACTCGTCGGCGAGCCGGATGAACCCGAACTCGGCCGAGGCGTAGGTCGCGAGCTCCCCGGCGAGCCGCGAGACGTGGGTGGCGAGCAGTGTCAGACCGAACAGGCACTCCGCCACGAAGTCGCGGTCGCCGGTCGCGTCGAGCGCGTTGGGCGCGACGCGCGCGAACCCGAGCTCACGCGCGAGGCGCTCCCGATCCACCGGGATGCCGGATCCCGCCACGGCGCCCGACCCGAGTGGCAGCTCCGAGAGCCGGTCGGCGGCCTGCGCCAGGCGAGCCCGGTCACGGGTGAGCGGCCAGGCGTGGGCGAGCAGCACGTAGCCCCAACGCACTGGCTGGGCGCGCTGGCCGTGGGTATACCCCGGCAACAGGAGGTCGACCCCGTCGGCGGCCTGCGCGCACAGGGCCTGCCCGAGCGCCGCGATCCCGGCGTCGAGCTCTGCCAGGGTGTCGCGCGTCCACAGTCGCAGGTCGGTGGCGACCTGATCGTTGCGGGAGCGCCCCGTATTGAGCTTGCCGGCGACGGGCCCCACCGCTTCGTACAGCAGGCGCTCCACGAGGGTGTGGACATCCTCGTCGGGGGCGTCCTGGGCGGCGCCGGCCGCGAGCCGCTCGGTGGCGCGCTCGAGCCCGCCCGCGAGCAGCTTCACTTCCTCTGCGTCGAGCACCCCTGCCAGGCCGAGGGCCCCGACCCAGGCGCGGGCCGCGCTGACGTCCTGCGGCCAAAGTCGATGATCCACCGGGAGGCTGCGGTTGAGCTGGTCCAGCGCCGCCGCGGGGCCGGCGGCGAACCGGCCTCCCCACATCTGATGCGACGGGCCGGCGGCGCCGGTCTTCGGGGAGGCCGTCGGCCGGTCCGGCATCAGGTGACGGTCACGTCCGCCGCCGCGCGGCGCTGGACCTCGGCCCCGATGCGGATGGGGAGGCCGAACAGCCGGATGAATCCGGCGGCATCGGCGTGATTGTAGACGGCGTCCGCCTCGAATGTGGCGTACTGCGGCTGGTAGAGGGAGAACGGGCTCTCGCGACCGATGACCGTGGCAGTCCCCTTGAACAGCCGGACCCGCGCGGTGCCGGTGACGGCCCGCTGGGTCACGGTGACGAGCGCATCCAGCGCCTCCCGCTCGGTGGTCCACCAGCGTCCCTCGTAGACCAGATCGGCGTAGCGGGACGCCACCAGATCCTTGAGCGCGAGGGTGCGACGGTCGAGCACGAGCTGCTCGAGCTCGCGATGGGCGGCGCGCAGCACGGTGCCGGCGGGGGTCTCGTAGATGCCGCGCGACTTCATGCCGACGAGTCGGTCTTCCACGACGTCGGCCCGGCCGACCCCGTGGCCGCCCGCGACATCATTGAGGTACTCGATGAGCGCCACGGGATCGTACGGCACGGCGTTGATGCTCACCGGCGTGCCGGCTTCGAAGCCGATGACCAGCTCCTCGGGATCGTCGGGCGCTTCGGCCGGGTCCACGGTCAAGAGGAACAGGTCCGCCGGGGGCGGGGCCGCCGGGTCCTCGAGCATGCCGCCCTCGTGCGAGCAATGCCACAGGTTGCGGTCGCGGCTGAACGGCTTCTCCTCCGACACCTGCGCCGGAATGCCCTTTTCCTTCAGGTAGCCGATCAGGTCCTCGCGACCGCGGAACTGCCACTCCCGCCATGGGGCGATCACGTCGAGGTCCGGGGCGAGGGCCTGGTAGGTCAGCTCGAAGCGGACCTGATCGTTACCCTTGCCGGTGCAGCCGTGCGCCAGCGCGGTGCCGCCGGCGCGCCGCGCGGCGGCCACCTGTCCGGCGGCGATGGGCGGGCGGGCCATCGACGTGCCGAGCAGGTAGGTGCGGGCGTACACGGCACCGGCGCGGAGGGTCGGGAACACGAAGTCCGTGACGAACTGCTCGCGCAGGTCCTCGACGACGCAGCCGACCGCGCCGGAGCGCACCGCCTTCGCTTCGAGGCCGCCGAGCTCGCCCACGCCCTGCCCGACGTCGGCGGTGTAGCACAGTACGTCGGCGCCGTAGGTGTCCTTCAGCCACGGCACGATCGCCGACGTGTCCAGCCCGCCCGAGTACGACAGCACGATCAGTCCCCGCATCGCCGCTCCGTATGATTATGCAGTGAGGTGCATAAGCATACATTCGCGGGGGTGGTCGTTCAAGGGCCGGTGGCGAGCGCGGCGAGACGGGCGGCGACCCGGCGGCGGGCAGCCGGGCTGCGCGTCACCAGGAGGAGGGTGTCGTCCCCGGCGATGGTGCCCACGACGCCCGGCCACGCCGCCCGATCGAGCGCGATGCCCAGCGCGTTGGCGCTCCCCGCGGGGGTCCGGACGACGAGCAGTGGCCCCACCCCGTCGACCGCCAGCGCGAGGGTCGCCACGAGCTGCTCGAGCGACGGGTGGACCGGATCGGCCGCCGGCGGCGCCGCATAGTGCGCGCCGCCGGCGGGATCACCGACCTTCGCGAGCCCGAGCTCGCGGATGTCGCGGGACAGCGTGGCCTGCGTGACCTCGAACCCTTCGGCCCGGAGGAGCTCCCGCAAGCGCTCCTGGCTTTCGATCCGGTGGCGCCGGACGAGTGCGAGGATGGCGGTGTGTCGCTGCGATTTCATGGTCGTTGACGGATGCGAGAAGCGGACGTAATTCTCTCCCCATGACGTACCGACGGGTGGTGGCGGCCGCCGGCCTCGTGCCGATCCTGGCCTTCAGCGCGTGCGGCGAAGGGACGGCCCCCCCGTCGGGAGTGCCGGTCCGCACCATTCTGTTCCACCGTCAAGATACCGGCGAGAACCTGTTGCTCAACACCGACGGCTCCAGCGCCGGCCCATTCACGCCGGCCGCGCCCGGCACGGTCCCGATCGGCGCGAGCTCCGCGGGGCGCATCGCCGTGCTGCTCAACGGGGGCGCGGTCGTGCTGGCGACCCTCGAGCACCCCGAGCGGGTCGACACGATCATCTACCCCGCCCCGGCGCTGCTCTCGCTCGCCTCGTTCTCTCCTGACGAAGCGCTCGTCGCGCTGGTCTCGTACCCGGACCGCGCGATCCTGGTGTACGATCGCGCGAACCACCGCGTCGACACGCTGCCCTACGGCAACATCGACCCGGCTCTCCCCCCACTGCTCGATCCGGACGACGACCGCGTGGTGGTGTTCGGCGTCACTCCGCTCTCGCTGTTCATCACGCAGGTCTTCCGCTCCGACCCGAGCCGGATGCGGACCGACGCGGTGGGGGTCGCCCGGGTGATCACCCGCCCGATCTTCGGGTGGCCGCGCTGGACCGACGCCGGCATCGTGATGGCGTTCGTGCGCGTGGCCGAGGTCGGCCCGGACACGCTGGTGGTGGGCCGGATCGACCCGGATGCACCGGCGGTCCCGCTCGTGGAGCTCTACCAGGCGCTGATGGCGCCGATCGGCGACGGGCACGTGGAGCTGGGGATCGGCGAGTTCTCGACCTACGCGCTCGCCGCGGACGGCAACACGCTCGTGCTCGGCGCCCAGACGGTGGCCGGGGCGAACCGGCAAGCACTCTACCTCGTCTCGCCGGGCGCGGCCCGGGTGCAGCCGCTGCTCGACGTCGCGGGGCAGAATCCGATCTATCCCCTGTTCTTCCGCGAGTAGCGCTTCCGGGCGGCCAGCGCTCAGCGTCCCGCCGGGTGGCCGGGGCCGGGTCGCAGGCTGATCCCCGCCCGGAACGGCGAGTGGATCGGGCAGAACTCCGTGGGCTCGGTCCCGGGCAGGAACCACTCGAAGTCGCGGGTCTGCGGCGGGCAGAAATCGGTGAACCGGTAGCCGGTCGTGTTGTCGATCGCGCGGTTGATCAGCCCATCGGGCCGCCGCCAGTCGGCCGGGGCGGGACGGCGCTCGTACACGTCGGTCATGTAGGTCGTCCACGCCGGCGCGGCCAGCACGCCGCCCGCCGCTCGGGCCTTGATCTTCTGCGGCTGGTCGAGGCCGATCCAGACGCCGGTCACCAGCTCCGGCGTGAAGCCGATGAACCACACGTCGGTGCCGTCGTTGGTGGTGCCGGTCTTGCCCGCCGCCGGCAGCCGGAAGCCGCCCTGCGCCCGCACGGCGGAGTACGCAGTTCCGTGGTCCACGACGTCCTTCAGCACGCTGGTGAGCAGCCAGGCCGGCGGAGTATCCATCACCCGGTCGCGCCGGACCTGGGGCTGCCACACGATCTCGCCGTTGCCGTCCTCCACGCGCAGAATGCCGAGCGGCGCCGCCCGCAGGCCCAAGGTCGCGAACGCGGTGAAGGCGGACACCATCTCAAGCGGGATCACGTCGGCCGAGCCGATGAACATTGAGGGGTAGGTGGGGACCGGGGTCGAGATCCCGAACCGCTGGGCTTCGCCGCGCACCGCCGGCACGCCGAGCTCCAGCCCCAGGCGGATCGCGACCAGGTTGCGGGACAGCATGAGTCCGCGCCTGAGGGTCATCGGGCCGCGGAAGTCGCCTTCGTAGTTCTGCGGTTCCCACGGCATCGTGTCGCCCGGCTCGAGGCGGCTGATCGGGGCGTCGTCGATGATGTGCGACAGCGGGATGCCGGCCCGGATCGCCGCCGCGTACACGAACGGCTTGAACGTGGACCCGGCCTGGCGGCGCGCCTGGGTCGCGCGATTGAACTTCGAATCCTCGAAATCCCGGCCGCCCACCATCGCCCGGACGTAGCCCGAGTCCGCATCGAGCGTGATCAGCACGCCCTGCAGGTACGGGGTGTTGACGTGATCGCCCGGCGCCGGCCCGCGCTCGAGGTAGTTCTGGTATGACAGGTGCATGTAGACGCCGAACGCCCCACCCTCGATCGCCCGCAGCTGGTCCTCGAGCGCGCGCTCGGCGGCGAGCTGCATGTCGAGGTCGAGGGTGGTGTAGACCCGGTAGCCCCGCTCGAACGTGCCGCTGCCGAACCGGGCGTAGACCTGCTGGCGGACCCACTCGACGAAATACGGCGCCAGCTCGCCGAAATCCTGCCGGGAGCTCAGGGCGATGGGATATGCCTTCCACCGCTCCGCGTCGGCGCGGCTCAGATACCCCTCGTCGCGCAACAGGGTGAGCACGAGGTTGCGCCGCCGCAAGGCGCGGTCGGGATGGCGCCGCGGCTCATAGTAGTTCGGCTGGTTGCCGATCGCGGCCAGCAGCGCCGCCTCCGCCACGTTCACCCTCGCCGCGGGCTTGCCGAAGTAGGTCTGCGCCGCGGCTTCCACGCCGTACGCGCTGCCGCCCAGGAAGATCTGGTTGAGATACAGCTCGAGGATCTTTCGCTTGGGATATGTCCGCTCCAGCTCGAGCGCCACGCGGACCTCGCGGAGCTTCCGCGTCAGCGATTTCGTGCTCGGCAGCTTCTCGCTGAACACGTTGCGGGCGAGCTGCATGGTCAGGGTGGAGAACCCTTCGGCGAAGCGCCGCTGGACGAGATTCGTCGCGAGGGCTCCGAAGAACCGCCGGTAGTCGATGCCGTGGTGCTCGAAGAAGCGCTTGTCCTCGATCGCGATGAACGCGGCGGGCAGGGCCGGCGGCAGCTCGTCAAGCCGCACGACGGTGCGTCGCTCCAGGCCGAGGCTGGTGATCAGGCGGCCGTCGGCGGCGTAGATCTTGAGCGCTTCCGTGGGGCGGTAGGCGTCGAGCGCGCCGATCGACGGGCAGTTCCCGCCGGCGCATGCCCGCGTCCACGAGCCCCAGGCGACCCCCCCCACGAGCCCGCAGACGCCGAGCGTGCCCATCAGGGCGCGCTGCTGGGCGCGAGGGGATCGCGCGAACCGCGTCCACCATCGGCGGGCCGTCCGCCCCAGCGACTGCACGAAGGTCATTGCGCGTAACCTAGCGGCGTCCCGGACGCCGTGCCAGCGACGCGCGCCGCTGGACGCGCGCACGCCGTTGGGCTAGGGTTCCTGTCACTCGACCCACGGCCTCCCAGATGACGACGCTGCTCGACGAGCTCACGTGGCGCGGTCTCGTGCACGACCAGACCCCCGGCATCGCCGGGCGGCTGGCACAGGGGCCGATCACCGGCTATGTGGGGTTCGACCCCACGGCTCCCAGCCTGCAGGTCGGCAACCTCGTGCCGCTGATGCTGCTGGCGCGGCTGCAGCGGGCCGGCGGCACGCCGGTCGTCGTGCTCGGTGGCGGAACGGGCTTGATCGGGGATCCGAGCGGCAAGCGCGCCGAGCGGCCGCTGCTCAGCGCGGAGCAGGTCGCCGAGAACACGGCACGGCAGCGACGCCAGTTCGAGCGCTTCCTCGACTTCGACGGCGCGCGCGGGGCGCGCATGGTGGACAATGCCGACTGGCTGACGGGACTCAACCTGGTGGACTTCCTGCGGGACATCGGCAAGCACTTCACGCTCGGCTACATGCTGCAGAAGGAATCGGTGCGCGGTCGTCTGGAGGCCGGGATATCCTACACCGAATTCAGCTACATGCTCCTCCAGGCGTACGACTTCCTCGAGCTGTACCGCCGCCATGGCTGCGAGCTGCAGCTGGGCGGCAGCGACCAGTGGGGCAACATCACGGCGGGGATCGAGCTGATCCGGCGGGTCGTGGGCCGCGAGGCGCACGGGCTGTCCGCCCCGTTGATCACGACGGTGGCGGGCACCAAGTTCGGCAAGAGCGAGGGCCAGAGCGTGTGGCTCGATCCCGCCCTCACGTCGCCATACCAGTTCTACCAGTTCTGGATCAACGTCGACGACCACGACGTCGAGCGCCACCTCAAGACGTTCACGCACCGGGATCGCGACGGGATCGCGCAACTCATGGCGGAGCAGCTGCGCGATCCCGGGGCACGCACCGCGCACCGCGCGCTGGCCGCCGACGTGACGGACCTGGTGCACGGGGCGGCCGCGGCCGCGGGCGCCGCCGAGGCGAGCCGGGTGCTGTTCGGCGAGCTGGATCCCGACCGGGCGGCGCCCCGGACGTGGGCCATGCTCGCGGCGGAGCTGCCGCACGCGGCGCTGCCGGGCGACATCACCGCCGACGCGCCCGTGCTGGACCTGGTGGCGCGCACGAGCCTCGTGACGTCGCGCGGCGACGCGCGCCGGCAGATCGCGCAGGGCGGCATCGCAGTGAACGGCAGGCGGGTGACCGATGCGGCGGTGACGGGCCCGCCGCTCGCGGGCGGGTACTACTGGGTGCAGCGCGGCAAGAAGCACAGCTTCGTGTTCACGCCCGCTCCCTGATCCGCGCCGCCATCGCGTCCAGCGTCGACCGGTCCGCTTCCCGCGGATAGTCCTTCGGGAACCGCAGGCCGAACGCATCCGTCCGGAAGCGGGGCAGGACGTGCAGGTGCAGATGGAACACCGTCTGCCCGGCGGCACGTCCGTTGGCCGTCCACACGTTGAAGCCGTCCGCTCCCGCGGCCGCCACGACGGCGGGCGCCAGCCGGCCGGACACCGCGAACAGCCGGCCTGCGAGGTCCCCGGGGCAGGTGACGAGATCCTCGATGTGCGTCTTCGGGACCACGAGCGTGTGGCCGGCGTGCACGGGGTAGAGGTCGAGGAACGCGGCGATCTGCTCGTCTTCGTAGACGAACGCGGCAGGCGCGTCACCCCGCAGGATCCGGCAGAACACGCAATCGCCGCTCATCGCGCCGCGAGCAGGGTCGCGACCCGCTCGACCTCGTCGATCGTGTTGTAGAAGTGCGGCGAGAGTCGGATGTTGCCCTCCCGGAGCGCGCACTTCACCCCCGCCTCGCGCAGCCGTCCGAAGGCCGCCGTCACGTCCCGCGTGCGCACGCACCAGATGGCGCAGTCGTGCGCCCGGTCGAGCGGCGAGACGATGTCGAACGCGCCGCTCGTCGCCCGCTCAGTGAGCGGCGCGCGCAGGCTCCGCAGGTAGGCCGCAATCCGGTCCGTGCCGGCCTCACGCAGCAGCTCGAGGCTCACGGTCATCCCCGCCATGTCCTGATAGGGCAGGCTCGCCAGCTCGAAGCGCCGCGCGTCGGCGTGGAACGTGACGTCGTAGTCGGTGAGTCGCGAGAAATCGTCCGTCCCCCGGAACGACAGCCACCCGGTGAACCGTGGCATGAGCTCGGCGATCAACTCGCGGCGGACGTAGAGGAACCCCGATCCCCACGGCGCGAGCAGCCATTTCTGGCCGCCGCTGGCGAGCAGGTCCACCGGGGTTTCGCGCACGTCGAACGGCAGCTGCCCGAGCCCCTGAATCGCGTCGACCACGAGGTAGACATTCCGGGCGCGGCAGGCCGCGCTCAGTCGCCCGACGTCGATGCGGTACCCGCTGGAGAACTGGACCAGCGAGACCGCCACGGCCCGCACGCGCCGGTCGTCCAGCGCCGCCAGCAGGCGCTCCTCGTCCGGCCAGCCGCCGGCCGTCCGCGGTATCAGCTCGACGTCGACGCCGTGCCGCCGCAGCAGCAGCCACGGGTAGACGTTGGCGGGGAACTCCCCATCGGGGACGAGCACGCGATCGCCCGCGCGGAGCGGCAGCACCTGTGCCGCCATGTTGATCCCATAGCTCGTGTTTGCTGCGAGCGCGATCTCCGTCCGATCGGCCCCCACGAGGCGCGCCACCGCCTCGCGCGCCGCGGCCAGCATCTCGGGAAACTCGCGCTCCTCGAACAGATACGGCTCGCGGCGCTTGGCGGCGATCCGGGCGATCGCCTGCTGGGTGCGCTCTGGCAGCGGCCCGACGGACGCGTTGTTGAAGTAGACGTGGTCCGCGGTCCACGGGAACTCGCGCGCGCGGATCTGCCCGAAGGCGGCGGCAGCGTTCATGGGGCTGAAACCTATCACGCTGGCGGCCGGCGCGACGCCGGCTACGTTATCCGGCGACCAACACGTTCAGGAGGCGGCCGTGGCGGCGACGCGGCGGTTCACGCTGGTGCTCGGCGGAGGAGGGATGCGCGGGCTCGCCCACGTGGGCGTGCTCCATGCGCTGGACGAGCACCGCCTGGTGCCGGTGGAGATCGTGGGCTCGAGCGTCGGCTCGCTGGTGGCGGCGGGATGGTGCGCCGGGATGTCCGTGGCGGACATGCAGGACGTCGCGCTGCAGCTCAGGCGGCGGGACCTGTTCCAGGTCGCCCACGGCGACATGGCCCTGATGCGGCTGCGGGCACCGGGCATCTACCGCAGCGAGCCGCTCGCCGACTTCGTGCGCGGCATGCTCGGGGACATCACGTTCGAGGAGCTCGACCATGCACTGGTGGTGAACACCGTCGACATCAACTCCGGCACCCAGGTCTTCTGGGGGCGGCCGGGATTGCGCCGCGTCCGGGTCGCCGACGCGGTGATCGCGTCCTGCACCATGCCCGGATTCCTGCCGCCCCACGAGATCGCCGGGCGTTACTTCGTGGACGGCGCGGCCGCGGCCAATCTGCCGGTCCACCCCGCGGCGGCGAACGATCGCGACCTCGCGATCGCGGTGGACGTGTCCGGCCGCGGCCGCGAGGGTGTGGCGGTGCACCACGCCGGGTTCGCGGCGGTGTACGCCCGGGCCACCGAGATCGGCGTCCAGCGCATGGACGAGACCGCGCTCCGCGCCTGGCGGCGCCCGCCCCTGCTCTACGTCCGGCCGCGGGTCTGGCACGTGGACCTGCTGTCGTTCAGCCACAACGCCGAGCTGATCGAGGCCGGCTACCGCGCCGCGCACGAAGTGCTCGACGCGCCCAACGCCCTGCCGCCCGCCGACGCAACCGGGGTGTACCCCGGGCGCCGCGTGCGCGTGCAGATCGACCGCGAGCTCTGCGTGGGCTGCGGCGCGTGCGTGATTCAGGGACCGCCCGGCCAGTTCCGGCTGGACGACACCGGCAAGGCGTTCGTCACGGACGCCACGCCGATCTGGTCGCCGGTGGACGGCCTGTGCGTGACGCAATGCCCGACGGGGGCGATCCTCGTGGAGCGGCCGTAGGGAGGCTGCTACAGGCTCTGCAGCTCGTGCAGCCGTCCGTAGAGACCGCCCGCGGCCACCAGGGCTTCATGCGAGCCCGTTTCCACCACTCGCCCCCCCTCGAGCACCACGATGCGGTCGGCGCCGCGAATCGTGGCGAGCCGGTGCGCGATCATCAGCACCGTGCGGCCCGCCATCAGGCGCGCCACGGCCTGCTGCACCTCGCGCTCCGCTTCCGCGTCGAGGGCCGCGGTTGCCTCGTCGAGGATCAGCACGGGCGGATCACGCAGCAGCGCGCGCGCGATGGCGATACGCTGTCGCTCACCCGCGGACAGCCGCTCGCCCCGCTCCCCCAGCACCGTGTCGTACCCGGCGGGAAGCCGCGTGACGAATGCGTGCGCGTTGGCGGCCCGGGCCGCCGCCTCGATTGCCGCGTCGCTCGCGTCGGCGCGGTCGCCGTACGCGATGTTGGCCCGCACGGTGTCGTTGAACAGCACCGTGCCCTGCCCGACGATGCCGAGGGCCGCGCGCAGCGAGCGGCGGCTGTAGCGCCGCAGCGGAACGCCGTCCGCGAGGACCGCGCCCCGGGTGGGCTCGACGAAGCGCGGCAGGAGATCCACCAGCGTGGACTTGCCCGCGCCGGACGGCCCCACGACCGCCACCACCTCGCCGGGGGCGATCCGCAGCGTCACGTCGCGCAGCGCCCATTCCCCCGGCTCGTAGGCGACCCAGACGCCGTGAAACTCCAGCGCGTCACGCAACCCGTGGAACGTCAGCGCGCCCGGCGGGTCCGCATCCTCGGGCGGGCGGTCGAGCACCGCGAACACGCGATCCGCCGCGGCGAGGGCCTCGGCCATGAGCGCAGGGAATTGCGCCAGCGCCTTCATGGGTGACAGCAGCCGCAGGGTCACCGCGACGAACGTGACGAACAGCTCGGGGCGGAGTCCGGCCCCACCCCCCGGACCGCTCAGCACGAGCAGCAGGACCAGGACGCCTGCCCCGAGGGTCTCGCTCAGCGGACTCGCCAGCAAGGCCGCGCGCTGAGCGCGCAGCGTGCCGCGCATCGTGGCGGTGGCGGCTGCCAGGAACCGCCGGTGCTCCCGAGGCTCGCCGGCGGAGGCCTTGACGAGTCGCGCGTTGGCCGCCGTTTCCACCGCGACCGCCGCGACCTCGCCGCGCTGATCCAGCGCCTCGGCGGCGCGGCGACGCACCGCCCGCAGCACGGGGCGCATCACCAGGGCCAGTGCCGGGGCGAGCACCAGGGCCACGAGTGCGAGTCGCCACGACAGGGCGAAAAGAATCCCGAGGTAGACGGTGACGAGGGCCGCGCTGCGCAGCGCCTGCGCCATGCCCTGCACCGCGCCGCGCGTCTGCTCCGCATCGCTCAGCACCCGGGCCGCGAGCTGCCCCCCCTTGATCCCGCCGAAGAACGGCAGCCCGAGGCGCTGGACGTGCGCGTAGAGGGCGACCCTGAGGTCCCGGATCACGCCCTCCTGGACACGGACGCCGCTGTAGCCGGCGGCGTAGAGGCACACGTTCTTGAGCACGATGCCCGCGGCGATGAGCAGCATCACCGCCGCGAACGCCGCGGCGGCGTCCCCGCCGCCGAGCCAAGGTCCGGCCACCGTCGCGAGGATCCGCTCGAGCGCGCTCGGCGCCTGCGCCAGGGGCGGACCCGCGCCAAACAGCAAGCGCAAGAATGGAATCAGCAGCGAGAAGGTGAACCCGTCGAACACGGACGCGCACGCGCCGAGCACGAGGCTCGCCGCGAACGCCCCCCGATAGGACCGCAGGAACCGCAGCAGGCGCCGCGCGCCCCGCACTCAGCCCGCCTTGCGGGGTGTCAGCAGCGCCACCGGCAGAATGACTTCCTCGGGACTGACGCCGCCATGGAGAAACGAGCCACGGTACCGGGCCTGGTACTCCCGCAGCTTGGTGGGATACACGAAGAACCGGTCGCCGGTCGCCATCAGGAGCCGCACGCCCAGCCGCATCCGCGGAAGCCCCCACGCGGGCAGGTCCTGCACCATCACCGCCGCCTCCCGGTCTTCCGGCCGCAGATCCTCGCCGAACTTGTACCGCAGGTTCTGCGTCGTGTCGCGTTTCGCGAACACGGTCGCCGACGTGTGGCAGTGGATCGACCCGTGGTCCGTCGTCACCAGCACCGGCACCGATCGCCGCTCCGCCTCGCGCAGCGCGCGCATGAACGCCGAGTCCTCGAACCAGGTGCGCGTGAGGCTGCGCAGCGCCGCCGCGTCACGGGCCACTTCGTACAGGATGGCGCTCTCGGATCGGCCGTGCGTCAGCTGGTCGATGAAGTTGAAGACGAGCGCCGTCACGCCGCGCTGCGCGAGGTGCCCCGGCAGCTGCCGCAGCAGCTCCTCCCCCTCTATGGTGCTCGACACCTTGGCATAGCGCACCGCTGTCGGGCTGCCGAGCAGGTCGGCGAGCTGCTCGGTGAGCAGCTCCGCCTCGTGCGCATTCAGACTCTCGTCGTCGCGATCCCCCCACCACTGGGGATGCCGGCGCGCGATCTCGCTGGGAAACAGCCCGCTGAAGATGGCGTTGCGTGAGTACGGAGTCGCCGTGGGGACGATGCTGTAGTAGTACGACACTTCCACGTCGAACCGCTCGGTGACGAGGCCCTTGAGGACCTCCCACTGGTCCAGCCGGAGGCAGTCGACCACCACGAACATCGCCGAGCCGTGCTGGCGGATCAGCGGGGCGAGGAACTCGCTCACCACGTCCACGGAGAGGGGCGGCCGGTCGCCCTCGGGGTTCGCCAGCCAGCGTGGGTACGCGGTGGTCAGGAACCTCGCGAAATCCTGATGCAGGCTGCGCTGCAGGGCCTCGTGCGCCTCGCGCAGGCCGCCCTGGTCGCCCCCCGAGAGTCGCACCTCCCACTGCGCGAGCTCGGCGACCAGGTCGATCCACTCGCGCCAGCCGAGGGTCTGCCCGCGCCGCTCCTCGAGCTCGCGGAACCGGGTGACGAAGTCCCGCGCCAGGCGCTGCTCCCGGATGCGGGGGCCCTCGACCAGTCGGGTCACGACGCTCAGCACCTGGCGCGGGTTGACCGGCTTGACCAGGTAGTCCTCCAGCTCGATCCCGATGGCCTCGCGCATGGTGCCCGCTTCCTCGCTCTTCGTCACCATCACGATCGGCACCCCCGGGTCGATCGCCCGGATCTCGCCGACCAGGGAAAGTCCGGGCCGGCCCGGCATCTGCTCGTCGAGCAGCACGACGCCATAGGTCTGGCCGCGCAGCAGCGCGAGCGCATCCTCCCCGTTGGCGGCCTGCTCGACTTCGAAACCGCGCTCGCGGAGGAACAGCACGTGGGCTTCGAGCGACTCGATTTCGTCGTCCACCCAGAGAATCGTGTGTTGTCGGGGCATGTGCGTAAGCTACCGATGCGCGGCGCCGCCCGGCAGACGCGCTGGCCCACCCGCGCTCCACCGTCTACATTCGGCGGCCGTGCCGTCCACCACAATCCTGCTCGTCCGGTTCGGCGCGCTGGGCGACGTCGTCCTCACGACGCCGTTGGTGCGCGCGTTGCGGCGCGCCCACCCGCACGCGGCGATCACGTTCGTCACGAAGGCGCGCTACGCGCCGATCCTGGCGCACAATCCGCACCTCGCCGGGCTCGCGACGCTCGGACCCGGCCACGCCTTGCGGGATCTCGCCGCCGCGCTGCGCCGCACGCGCTGGGACTATCGGCTCGACCTGCACGGGAGCCTCCGGGCTCGGGCGCTCCGCGCCCTGGTCGGAGGACGGTGGCGCGCGCCTCCCCGGCAGCGCGTTCGGCGCGCCTTGCTGACTCGCTGGGGCCTCGACGCCATCGGCCTCACCGTTCCCGCGGCCGAGCGCTACTTCGGGGCGGCGCGCGACCTCGCGGTCGTGCCCGACGGCGGGCCGGCCGAGGTCCGCACGTCCCTTGAAGACGAGCGCCGCGCCGCCGCGATCGCGCCGCCGGGCACCTACGTGGCCCTGGCCCCCGGCGCCGCGCACGCCACGAAACGCTGGCCGGCCGTGCACTGGCGTGCCCTCGCGCGTCGGCTCCTGGCCGAGCACAGCCAGGTCGTTGGGGTGGGGAGCGCGCACGAACGGGGCCTGCTGGACGTGCCCGGCGCGGTGGACGCGTTCGGCCTCGCGCTCGGGCCCACCGCCGCGCTGTTGCGCGGGGCCCGCCTGGTGGTCGCGAACGATTCCGGCCTGATGCACCTGGCCACCGCCGTCGGCACGCCCGTCGTCGCGCTGTTCGGTCCGACCACCCGCCAGCTGGGCTACTTCCCCTATCGCGCCCGCGCCCTCGTGCTGGAACGGGAGCTGGCGTGCCGACCCTGCTCGCCGTACGGGGGCGCCTACTGCCCGCGGGGCGACCACCGGTGCATGATTGGGGTCACCCCTGAGGAAGTCGCGGCCGCGGTCGCGACCGGAGTCCGATGACCGAAGCCGAGCAGCGCCTGGTCGGCGCCCTCGCCCAACAGGAGCGCGGCCCCGGCCGCAACGGGATCTTCGCGCTCTGGCTGTTTACGCGCGTGGCCGAAGCGGTGCTCCCGTCCGACCCGGTGACGGCACGCGCCCACCGCCGGCGCGTGGAACTGCTCCAGCGACGGCTGAGCAGCGTGTCGATGCCGCTGCCGCTGCGGCGCGCCCTGACGGGGGCCCTCCGGCTGGTGGCCGAAGGCACACCCCGCTGCTCGGCGCTGGCGCTACAGCAACTCGTGGCGCCCGCCGGAGAGACGGTCGGCCCGCAGGCAGCCGAAGCCCTCGGGCTCGCCGCTGCGCGGGCCGGGCGCACGACGAACGAGGGGGAGCGGTGAGCGATCCGCGCGAAGGCGAGCGGCCGTCGGTCGACGGCCTGCTCCGACGGGTGGACGACCACCCACACGGCGCGCCCTCACCCGACAGCGTGGCGACGGGCTTTCCTTCCCTGGACCGGCTGTTGGGCGGCGGCCTCCGACGCAGGGATCTCGTGGTGCTCGGCGGGGACATCGGGTCGGGCAAGTCGGCGCTGGCCTTGGCCATCGCGCTGCGCGCCGCCGCGGCGGGGAACACGGTCGCGCTGTTCTCGGGCGAGATGGACGCGGACCGCCTCCTCGAGCGCGCCCTGGCCATCGAAGGGCGCGCCACGATCGACGAGCTGCGCTCGGCGGTCCTGTCCGAGGAACGCCGGGCCGCGGTCGGCGCGGCGGCGGTCCGCCTGCGTGACCTGCCACTTTCGCTCTACCCCATGACGGCCCGCGGATTCGATGCGGTCCTCGAGCCCGCGTGGCAGCGTGATCCGGCCCTGGTCATCGTGGACTACCTGCAGCTGCTCCCTCCCCCGAGCGCGCGGCTCACCCGCGACGAGGACGCGGCCGAAGCCCTGGGCGCGCTCAAAGCCACCGCGCTCGCGCGCCGCGTCGCCTGCCTGGCGGTGGCCCAGCTGCCGGTCCACCGCGCGCAGCGCGAAGACCCCCGGCCGACGCTCGACGACTACGGCGCGCTCGGCGCCGTGAAGCAGCACGCCGACGTGGTCCTGAGCATTTACCGCGAGGAGATGTATCAGCCGGGCGGCGGCGTGGAGGGCGCCACCGAACTGATCATCAACAAGAACCGCAACGGTCCGACCGGGTTCGTCGACCTGTATTTCTACCGGACCTGGATGCGGTTCGAAGACATGCTTGACCCGGACCGGTAGGCCGCGCGAGGACACGCGGCCGTCGCGCGTGCCGTCACCCGTCCCCGGCCGCCACCCGCCCGGCGCGCCTCACCCATATGACCGCCCCCAGGACGACGCCCATCGCCAGCCCCGTGCGTGGCACGATCGGCTCGTGCAGAATGAGCCAGCCCAGCAGGACCGCCACGACCGTGTTGACGTAGCTGTAGGTCCCGACGATCGTCGGCGCCATGTGGCGCAGCACGTACACGTAGCTGCTGTAGCCCACGAGCGAGCCGAGGACGATGAGGTAGGCAAGCGCGCCGACCCCACCCGTCGTGAGTCGCACCAGCGGCCACTCGCCGCGTAGCGTGCCGACGAGCGTCAGCGCGAGACCGCCCGCGAGCATCTGGAGGGCGGCGTTGGCGTACGGGCTCCCCTGCGTCGGGTGACGGGTCGAGTAGACCGAGCCGAGCGCCCAGCTCATCGACGCGGTCGTGAGCCCGAGCGGGCCGCGCCAGTCGGCCTGCCGCAGGGCGCCGAGATCGTCGCCCACCAACAGGAGGGTCCCGAGAAACCCGAGCAGCAGCCCGCCGCCCTGGGCGAGCGTCGGCCGGGATCGGCTGCCGGGCAGGATCGCGTCGAACAGTGCCATCCAGAGGGTGACCGTGACGACGAAGATCGCGGTGACCCCCGAGGGCGTGAACTGCTCCGCCCAGACCACGAGGCCGTTCCCGCCCAGCAGGAGCAGCACGCCGACGATGCCGTTGGTACGCCAATCCGCGGCGCGGCCCGGCAGCCCGAGCCCGAGGCCGAGCACCGCGCCCAGCAGGACGGCCGCAGCGATCAGGAAGCGCGTGCCGGCGAACAGCGCGGGTGGGAACTCGCGCACGCCCACGCGGATCGCGAGGTAGGTCGAGCCCCACACGATGCAGAGCACGAGGTAGGCCGCGAGCACGCGGCCACCGGTGGGGTGCGTGGGGGAGGCGTCCGACAAGCCGCGCCGGTGGGCGGTCGTCAGCGGCGCGGTGTGCTGTCCGCGACCGGTCTGGTACCGACTACCGAGAGGATCGTGCCCCGGCCGGCGGAGTCCGGCGCGATCACGAGCCAGACCGACCGGTGGTCGGCCGCGCGCGCGAGGATCGTGACGCTGCCATCCGCCGCGCGCGCATCGTTCGCGATGCTCCAGCCGCGGCGCAGCAATCCCACCCGGTAGAAGTTCGCCACCGAATCGGGTGAGGCGTCGATCAGGAGCTTCGTCTCGGCGACGTCGCCGGTGTGCGAGGTCGCGATGAACCGCGCGCCGAACATGAATGGAACGCCGCGGAAGGCCAGCAACGCGGTGGAGTCCGGCGAGGTGCTGCCGGCAGACGCTTTGGCGGACGCGCCGGGGGGCTCGCCACCACACGCAGCGAGCGCCACCAGCACAACCAGGGCAGACAGACGGGGCATGGCGCGGGAACGCTACATTCGGAGGACCGGTCCGGGCAAGCCACGGCCCTCGCTGGGCCGTCGGTGCGCCTCTATATTGTTGAGTACTCTGCAGTTGACCCTTCAGTAGGTGGGGAAGTCGCATGGCAGGCCATAGCAAGTGGAAGCAGATCAAGCGCAAGAAGGCCGTCGCTGATGCCAAGCGGGGGGCGGCCTTCACCAAGCTCATCAAGGAAATCACGATCGCGGCCCGCCAAGGCGGCGGGGATCCGGCCGGCAACGCCCGCCTGCGGGCGGCGATCGACGCGGCGAAGGCCGGCAACATGCCGGCGGACAACATCGAGCGGGCGGTCAAGAAGGGAACGGGCGAGCTCGACGGCGTGGTCTACGAGGAGGTGACGTACGAGGGCTACGGACCCGGCGGGGCGGCCATCTTGCTCCAAGTGACGACCGATAACCTCAACCGCACCGTTGCCGAGATCCGCCACCTGTTCTCGCGCCACGGCGGCAACGTCGGGAGTCCGGGCTCGGTCGCCTGGATGTTCGACAAGCGCGGCCAGCTGTGGCTCGACGCCTCCCGTTACGACGAGGATGCCGCGCTCGAAGCGGCGCTCGAAACGGGCGCGGACGACCTCAAGCGGGACGGCGACCAGTTCGTGATCACGACGGAGCCGGCGGCGTTGCACGCGGTGGCGGAGGCGCTCCGCGCCCGGGGACTGGACCCGCGCGACCCCGAGATCGCGATGATCCCCAAGAGCACCGTGCTGGTGGAGGGCGCCGACGCCGAGAGACTGCTGCGTCTGATGGAGGCGATCGAGGAGCACGACGACGTGTCCAAGGTGTTCAGCAACTTCGACATCGACGCGGAGACGCTCGCGGCGGTCAGCGGGTGACCCGCCGCGTCCTCGGCATTGACCCAGGAACGGCGGCGACCGGCTACGGGGTGCTGGAGGCCGTCGCGCGGCGACCCGGCCGGCTCGTGGAGTGCGGCGTCGTGCGAACCGCCGCGCGCGCCCCCCTGCCCGACCGGCTGCGGACGATCTACGACGGCGTGACGGAGCTGATCGCGCAGCACCAGCCCGACGTCGTGGTGGTCGAGAGCGTCTTTTACGGGAAGAACGTGCGGAGCAGCCTCACGCTCAGTCACGCGCGCGGCGTGATCCTGCTGGCCGCCGCCCAGGCGGGCATCCGGGTCGCGGAGTACTCCCCGGCCACGGTGAAGCAGGCAGTAGCGGGTCGGGGCAGGGCCGCGAAGACGCAGATCGGCTACATGGTGCAGCAACTGCTCCGGCTGCAGCGCCCGCCGACGCCGGCCGACGCCGCCGATGGGGTCGCGGTGGCGCTGGCCTATCTGCTGCTCGCCGGCCGGCGGCCATGATCGCGGGCGTGCGTGGCCGGCTCACGGCCCGGACCGGCGATCGCGTAGTCGTGCTGACTGCGGGCGGCGTCAGCTACGAGCTGGCGGTGCCGCTCGGCGTGCTCGAGCGGATGCCGGCCGAAGGCGAGGAAGTCGATCTCCGGACCGTGCTGGTGGTTCGGGACGACGCCTGGCTCCTATTCGGGTTCGACCGGGAGCACGAGCGGCAGGTGTTCCAGCGACTGCTCGGGGCGACTGGCGTCGGACCGCGCATCGCGCTGGCCCTGCTCTCGACGCTGGGCGGGGGCCGGGTCGTCGCGGCACTGCGCGGCGGCGATCTGGCGGCGCTGTGCACCGTGCCGGGGATTGGCCGGAAGACCGCGGAGCGGATGGTGCTCGAGCTCAAGGACAAGCTGGGCGACCTCACGCCGCCGGGCGAAGCGCCCGCGCGGGCTCCGGCGACGGACCAGGCCGTGCAGGCGCTGGTGAACCTCGGCTACGGCGCGCTGGATGCCGACCGGGCGGTGCGCGCGGCCCTGGCGGAAGCGGGCGCGGCAGCCCCAACCGAACTCATCCGTCGCGCCCTCCGGGCACTCGCGAAGGGATCATGACGACCGCCGAATGGAAGTGCACCCGCTGCGGGGCGACGAACCGCAAGCTCGTCCCTCCCGACACGTCCGAGGCCGTCGACCGCTGCGTGACATGCCGCACACCGCACGTCATCCATCCGGACCTCCGCCCCACCTTTTGGCAGGCGACCGCGAAGCCGTGACGCACCGGGAGATCACCACCCCCGACGTCCTGCCGGACGAGCGGCCCGCGGAGACCACGCTCCGGCCGTCGCGCCTCGACGAGTTCATCGGCCAGGAGCAGGTGAAAGAAGGGCTGCAGATCGCGATCGACGCGGCGCGGCAGCGCGGCGAGCCGCTCGATCACACGCTGTTCTTCGGCCCGCCCGGGCTTGGCAAGACGACGCTCGCGATGCTGATCGCGCGCGAGATGGGCGTCAACATCCGCACGACGAGCGGGCCGGTGCTCGAGCGACCGGGCGACCTGGTCGGCCTGCTGACCACCCTGCAGCGCGGCGACATCCTGTTCGTGGATGAGATCCACCGCCTCCGCCCGCAGCTCGAGGAGTTCCTCTATCCGGCAATGGAGGACTATCGGGTGGACGTCCGGATCGCGGAGGGTCCCAACGCGCAGACGATCCCGATGGAGCTCGAGCCGTTCACGCTGATCGGCGCCTCGACGCGGTACGGCATGCTGACGCCGCCGATGCGGGCGCGGTTCGGCGTGGTCGAGCGTCTCGGCTACTACCCGGCGGCGGATCTCGCGCGCATCGTCGTACGGTCGGCCGGGATCCTCGGCGTCGCCATCGATCCCGTGGGCGCCGACGAGATCGCGCGCCGCAGCCGCGGGACGCCGCGCGTGGCGAACCGGCTGCTGCGGCGCGTGCGGGACTACGCCCAGGTGAAGGCGGACGGCACCATCACCAGGGCCGTGGCCGATGCGGCGCTCGCACGGCTCAACGTGGACGAGTATGGGCTCGACGACATGGACGCCCGCATCCTCACACTCATCATCGAGAAGTTCGGCGGCGGCCCGGTGGGGCTCAACACGATCGCGGTCGCCGTCGGCGAGGACGCCGGGACGATCGAGGAGGTCTACGAGCCCTTTCTGATCCAGCAGGGCTTCCTTCACCGCACGCCCCGCGGGCGGCAGGCCACCGCGACGGCGTACCGGCACTTCGGTTTCGTTCCTCCGAGTGGTGGCCAGGGCAACGTCTTCGACTGAGTAATCAGCCTGGGCCTGCGCGGACCTGACCGGTGATCTCGGGGTAGCTGCATATTGGCTCGATCACGACCTGCCCGGTCCGTCATGCGCCTCGTCGTCATTCCCACCTGTCTCGCCTTCTTCGCATCGGTCGCCTCGGCTCAGACGCTGGAGGAAGCCGAGGGCCTGGTGGCGCGCGGCGACACTGCCGGCGCCATCGCGGCATTCGAGGCCGTGATCGCCGGGAACCAGCGGAACGCGGAGGCGCACTACCGAGCCGGCGTCCTCCGCCTGGCGCGCGCCCGGGACGACGGCGCGGTGAGCGACGACCGCCGCAGGGGCGAGGCGCACCTGCGCTACGCTACCCGGTTCGCCCCGGACAGCGCGCGGTACTGGCTGGCGCTGGCCGACTTCTTCCGCTCCCAAGGCCTCGTCACGTTGCGCACGCAGGTGGCGCGGCTCGTCGAGCGCGGGCGCCGCGCGGCGGAGCGCGCCGGCAACCTGCCGGAGGTCGCGGAAGCCGAGTACCGCACCGCGCGCGTCGCCTGGGACCGGTGGCAGCAGTACGGACGGCGCTACCGGGGCGCCTCCGTGGGCGGACCGGTCGTGGTGCCGTCGGTGAATGCCGAGTGGAAGGACTGGGAGCAGTTCATCACGCAGTCGACGCTCCCCGGCCCCCGTGACCAGGGCCAGCAGTACCTGGCAGAGGCGGAGGACGCGCTCCGGCGCGGCCTGGCCGCACGCCCTCTCGACACCCGGCTGCTCGGGTTGCAGGTCGTGGTGTTCGGCGAGACCGACCGCTGGGAAGAGGCCGCCGCGTTGGCGCGCAAGGTCACGAAGCTCGCGCCCGACAGCGGCCGGGCGTGGGCGCTCTACGGCCTGGCCCTGGCCCGCGGCAATCGCTGGCACGAAGCTCAGGAGGCCTTTCGAGCGGCGCTCGAGCGCATGACCCCCGACGAGCGCACGCCGTACCGCGAAATCGGGCAGATCATGCGCAAAGCCGACCGGCTCCGATGGGAGCAGACGCCGGACGCCGAGCGTCAGTCGTTCGACTCGCTGTACTGGCGGGTGGCCCAGCCTCTCGCGCTCACCGAGACGAACGAGCTGCAGGTGGAGTTCTACGCCCGGCTGACGTACGTGGACCACCGCTGGAGCGATCCGTGGCGCGGCGTGCGCGGCTGGGAGAGCGACATGGGGGCGGTGTACGTGCGCTACGGGCCGCCGGACTTCTGGTCGCAGAGCGTCTGGGTCTATCTCGTTCCACGGTTCCGGTTCGTGTTCGCGCAGATGCCGGGGTTCGCGCGCGCGTACTTCGCGGGCGACAGCCGCGAGGCGTTTCGGGCGGATCAGACGCTGAGCCCGGCGCGGTTCGACAACGTCCCCGTCTACCGGGCGATGGACACGATTCCGGTGCAGGCGGTGCAATTCCGCGGACCGGCCGACTCCACAGAGGTCGCCGTGTTCGGCGCGGTGCCGGTGCGCCGCATGACGGACTCGCTGCCGCTCGCGACGGTGCCGCTCGTGTCCGGGGCCTTGCTGCAGGACCAGCGTGGGGTGGAGCTCCTGCGGGACCGGCGCGCCGAGACGGTCCGCCTCGGCGCCGAGACACCCGCGGTGCAGCACCGCAGCTGGCGCCTCACGATCGGGCCGGGCGAGTACGTGCTGCGCGTGGAGGCGCACGTCCCGGCGCACGACCGGGCGGCGCGCGGCGTGCGGCCGTTCGCGGTGCGGAGCTTCTGGGGCTCGTGGCTGATGCTGTCGGACGTGCTGGTCGCGGGGCGCGTGGCACCGCGCGATTCCACCGCCGCCCGGTGGAGCGACTACCTGATCGAGCCGAACGGCGGCTGGTTCACGCCCGGGCAGTCGGTGGGCCTGCTGTGGGAGGTCTACAACCTGGTGCCCAACGACGCCGGCCAGGTTTCCTACACGGTGGACCTCCGCTTCACGATCGAGTCGATCACCCGGCGCTCGGTGTTCGCGCAGATCGTGGGCGGGATCGGCGATGCCATGGGGCTCACGGCCCAGGGTGACGACCGCATCGCGCTGCACTACACCCACACGGCGGACGCGACGCCGAGCCGCGTGAACGTCGAATACCTCAC
>Ga0153916_10000068_pt1 | contig 58012 bp, 53 predicted proteins | sample Opewatmetagenome_FD_109642 | JGI IMG/M metagenome (GOLD analysis project Ga0153916, IMG submission 109642) | Freshwater wetland microbial communities from Ohio, USA - Open water 3 Core 3 Depth 4 metaG | ecosystem: Environmental > Aquatic > Freshwater > Wetlands | place: USA: Ohio, Lake Erie...
TGTTATATCAGGCGATCCTGAAAAATAGCACCCTATATGGAGGTCTACTTTCTCAAGTATAATACCTTTATTTTTAAATTGTTGCCAATTAGGTACTCCATAATCTAACCAATACAATTCAGGTGTGTTTGGTTGTTGTTGATCAATAACACTCGGCATCATCTTTTCTACTGGTTTTTCTATGCTATGACTAGACACCAATGTTGTTGACACAGAAGCAATCACCAGCGTACATACTAAAATTCCCACTATTTTCTTTTTCATATTTTACCTCCCTATTAAATTATTCCTCCCTAGCAATAGCGAATATATTATCTTGATTTAAATCTTGTGAAAAATATAAGTAAGGATATGATATAAAAATAATATTAAAAAATACAAATTGTTATAATGATTTTCATTTCTAAAAAATAAAAAAATAGAAGAATAATGGGGTCTAGGAGTTTTTGAGGGAGGAAATAGAAGAATAGAAAAAAAATGTTTTTTTATTCTAAATTTCCAAGACTAGACCCCACAATATTAACAATCGTTAATACTATATTTATAATTTATGTTTTAATGAAACAGGTCAGTGATTTGAAGCTCATATAAGATAAACCGAAAAATCCATGCACAAGTTCTTTGATCACATATCTACATGGATGGGATGTAACAGAGGTATAAAATAATTTATTGAATCTTTGAATAACCATCCCGACTCAGGCCCATTATGTAAAAGGGGAAAATTTTCTCCCTAAAATTCATAATTTTATAAATCTCATTGTTTTATATATGTCCCTGCTGTATGATCATAACCTACACCTATTGGTTGAATTAAAGTCAATGTAAGTGTTTTATCATTATTTGAAAAGCTGAAATCATAGACAATGTTAAATGCTACTTGATTAATTGAAATACTTATTACAAGTTTTTCATCTTCTATTTCCCAATTTCCTGTAACACTAGGGATATAATTTGGTACTGTACCATTTGAAAAAAATGTAAGATTTTGTGATGTATCTTGTTTTTGCCAAGTTCCAATAAATTTATTTTTATCAGTATAGGAAGGATTACTAGTACAACCACTAAATTTAATAACAATAATAAGCAGAACAACTATTCCAACTACTAATAGTTGTTTATTCATTTTTCCTTTCTCGTCATATTTAAACAAATACTCGCTTATAAACTTCTCCCTATCATTTGTTTATATTTATTATCATATTTAACAGGAGAATAAAAAAGGGCAGAGTAATAAATACATTCCTCTCTAAATAAAATCATCCCTTCTACATAATAAATTTCGCGTGGCTTTCACCTCAAGGGGAAGAAAATACCTAACGGCATTTTATTTCTCGCTCGGAATCACTAATATCCCATCGTTTTTCAGGGATAAAACTTATTATTAATTTGTCCTTCCCTATAGTTTATCTAATATATAGAACATGATAATTAAAGAAAGTTATAAATATCATTTAAAATATATCAAAAGACAATTGGATGAGATGCGCCTAAAAATTTAAAATTAAATTTAGGTAGAATAACAATCTACTTAAAATAAAAAAATTACTAGAGAGGGATGTTGATGCAAAGTAAAATTAGAATAATAAACATTTTAACAAATTATTTTATAATTTGGAGGGACTATTTTGGATAAAAACAAGGATAATAAAAAAGATATTAAAAATTCATCTTCAAAATATTTAAACTTTTGTAATATTGATGAGAAAGTAGACAGGATTTTATTAGAAAATAAAGAGAAATTATACAAATTAAGTAAAAAAGCATTTAATCTAGAAAAAATTTCTCTTAAAAATAAAAAAGGAAATTCTATTTATTTTTTAAGAAAAAGACACAAAGATGACGAAAATACTAATAGTTCGAATATTTTTAGAAATAAAATTAATTCTGAAGCTAAAAAAAACCTTGGCAAAAAACTAAATGAAACTAAAATAAAAAAAGAAGATTTTATAGATAATATTGAGATGAATTCTATACAAAAAAAAAGTATGGGATTTGGTAATGAGAAAGAATACGACGAGAAATATCCTAATCTTAAAACAGCTGATGATTTAGTTAAATCAAAAGAATTCGATAAAATTGTTTCTCAAATAGAAATGGAATTAGATAAAATTCAAATTGAAATAAAAAATGATGTTAAAAAAATTATTTTAAAAAAATTAATAGAAAATACTAAATTAGATAATTTACAGGAAACAAAAGAAATTAGAAAAAAAAGACCTAAACCAAAGAAAAAAATTCGTTTCTTTTTAAAAAACAAAAAAATAAAAAATGAAAATAAAAAAGACATAGAATGGGATTCACCAATTACTGATGATCTCGCTGAATTCAAAAAACATGAAACTCAAAAAATACAACCAATTAAAATAACCGATAAAAAAGAAAAAATTATCAAAAAAGAAGATATCGATGATTATAAAACAAAAAGACATTTTTTCAAAACAAAAAAAACCTCTGTAATAAAATCAAAAAGCCTAGAACAAAAAAGCCCAGAAACAGAAAAAATAACTATAACACCTACTTTCCATGGAAAAAGAATAACTTTTGGTGATGAACTTGACAAAGAAGAAATAAATCTAATTGATAAAAAAATAAACGAATCACAAGAAAAAGAAAAACCGGATGAAAAAACCAAAATATTTGAATCTGAAATTAAAGCAAATAAACTTGTAGAAGAACATTTAAAAAATAAACCAGCAATAACTTCCTTAAAAGAAGAACCTGATAAAAAATTTCGTTTCTTTTTAAAAAATAAAACATTAAAAAATGAATATAAGAAAGATATTGATTTAGTTCCATCAACTACTAATTATTTAGCTGAATTCAAAAAACTTGAGACAAAAAATATAATGCCTACTAAAATTACAGATAAAAAAAGAAAAATTTTCAATAAAGGGGATGCTAGTACATCTAAAACTAAAAGACTTTTTTTTAAAACTAAAAAAATCTATAAAGAAAAGTCAACAGGTTTGGAACAAATAAGCCCAGAGATAGAAAAAATAAATATTAAACCCATTTTCCATGTAGAAAAAATAACTTATGGTGACGAAGTTGATAAGGAAGAAGCAAAACTTCCTGAAAATAAAATAATCAAATCACAAGAAAAGCCTGATGAAAAATCCAAAGTTGAATTAGAAATTAAAGCAAATAAACTCGCAGCAGACCATTTAAAAAATAGTCCGACAATAGCTTCCTTAAATGAAGAAACTGATAAAAAATCTGATACAAATCTAGATATATACATTTCGCCTAATGATAAAGAATCAGCGCAGGAGCATGTTTTTTTTGATGAAGAAGATACTCACCATTACGGATGGAGCCCTCAAATAATAGAAAAAGAAAAAAACAAGGGATTCGAAACTACAATACCTCAAGGTGAAATAGGTTTAGATGAACTTGGAAAATTAAGTAATATTGAGTTACAAAAAAATATACTTTCGACTGACTCTGTTAAACTATCAGAGCTTGGTTTCTCAGAAAATGAATGGGAGGAACTTGATTTCTATGCTCTTCATGAACCTTATGCTTATGTTGAAATACTTCGTCAAAGAGAAACACTTGATAAATGCTATTTTTTAGTTGAAATGGCATTAACTGAAGAAGAAGAAAATCTTTTAGCTTTTATAAAGGATACATTGATAAATTTATCTATTGATGCTGAGGAAATGGAAAAGAGAGGGGAGGATGAATATTTAATTGATAAATTAGATCAAATCATTAATGAATATAATGTAAAAATTAACGAAGAATCCAAAAAAAAGTTATTCTACTTTATTGGAAAATCCTCTCTTGGTCTTGGTAAGATTAATCCATTGATGAAAGATCCGAATATTGAAGATATTTCATGTGATGGTTCAGGTGTGCCTATCTTTTTATACCACCGTAAATATGGTTCTCTAAAAAGCAATATTAAATTTGAAGATGAAGATGAGCTTTCATCTTTTATTTTTAAACTCGCTCAGAAATGTGGTAAGCATATCAGTATTGCTGAGCCAATGCTTGATGCTACAATGCCTGATGGTTCAAGGATCCAGATGACCTTAAGTGACGAAATAACAGCAAAGGGTTCAACTTTTACAATTAGAAAATTCAGAGCAGATCCTTTTTCACCAACCGATTTAATTGAGTTTAACACTATGTCGTCTGAGATGATTGCTTATATGTGGATTGCAGTTGAAAATGGTATCAATACACTATTTGCTGGTGGTACAGCATCAGGAAAAACAACAACACTAAATGCTATTATGCTTTTTATACCTAGAGAATCAAAGATCGTTTCAATTGAAGAAACCAGAGAAATAAATCTTCCTCACCCAAATTGGATTCCAGGTATATCAAGGTCTGGATTTGGAGAAATTGTAGCGGATAAAGCAATTGGTGAGATTGATACGTATGACTTGATGAAGGCTGCTCTTCGTCAGAGACCTGAATACATTATTGTTGGTGAGATTCGTGGTAAGGAAGCTTATGTTTTATTTCAAGCTATGGCAACAGGTCATGCTACTTATTCAACAGCACATGCTGACTCTGCACAATCACTAATACATAGACTCGAAGGTAAACCTATCAATATACCAAGGATAATGTTACAGTCTTTAGATCTTGTTTGTATTCATGTGATAACACGAGTCAAAAATATGAGAGCTAGAAGATGCAAACAAATAATTGAGATTATTGATATTGATCCAACTACAAAAGAGATTCTTACAAACGAGGTTTTTCATTGGGATCCAGTGGAAGATAAATTCATATACTCTGGTAAAAGCTATATTTTAGAAAGAATTAGAACTGAAAAAGATTTAACTAGAGAAGAAATGAGCAAAGAAATTAGTGATCGTAAAAGGATTATTGAATGGATGAATGCAAACAATATTCGAGGATTTAAAGATGTTGCAAATATTGTTTCTAAATATGCTGAAACTCCTGAAGAATTATTGAAAAAAATAGGAAAGGATAATAATTAATAATGTTAAAGAAAATTGCTATTTGTCCAGGGTGTCATACAAAAATTTCTTGTGAGGGTGAATTAGATCAGAAAATAAAGATCAAATGTTCGAACTGCGGTAGATCAGGATCTATAACTTTTAAATCTGAATTTAAAGAACTTGATTTTTATTCATTAAATGAACCTTTTGCTTATGCTAAGATATTGAAAAATATGGATTCTTTAGAAAAGACATATAAACTTATAGAACCATATCTTACAAATGAGGAACAAAAGATTCTTAATTTTATTTGGGAAACATTATTGAAAACATTTAATTTAAGAATAGATGAACTTGATTCTAAGAAAGTTGAAGACTATCTGACTGAACAAGTTGAAAATGTAATAAATGGTTATGAAATAAAATTGGATAATATTTCTAAAAAGAAGATTCTTTATTACATAAAAAGAGAGTCTTTAGGATATAGCAAAATTGATCCATTGATGAAAGATCCAAATATTGAAGATATATCTTGTGATGGCCCTAATGTTCCAATTTTTTTGTATCATCGCAAATATGGTTCACTAAGAAGTAATGTCGAATTTAAAGACGAAGAAGAGCTATCTTACTTTGTTGTGAGGCTTGCTCAGAAATGTGGTAAACATATCAGTATTGCTGAGCCAATGCTTGATGCTACTGTACCTGATGGGTCAAGAATCCAAATGACATTAAGTACAGAAGTAACTAGTAAAGGATCAACATTTACAATTAGGAAATTTCGAGCAGATCCATTCACTCCCCCTGATTTAATTGCTTTGAACACTGTTTCATCTGAAATTTTAGCTTACTTCTGGCTTGCCGTTGAAAACAGAGTAAATGCTTTAATTGCTGGTGGTACAGCATCTGGTAAAACTACTATATTAAATGCATTGTCACTTTTTATTCCCAGAGATGCAAAGATTGTTTCAATTGAAGAAACCAGAGAAATAAATCTTCCTCACCCGAATTGGATTCCAGGTGTTGCAAGATCTGGTTTTGGTGAGATTGTTGCAGATAGGATGGTCGGCGAGATTGACATGTATGATTTGATGAAGGCAGCTCTTCGTCAAAGACCTGAATACATTATTGTTGGTGAAATTCGTGGTAAGGAAGCTTATGTTTTATTCCAAGCTATGGCAACAGGACATGCTACTTATTCGACAGTACATGCTGATTCAGCAAAATCACTTATTCATAGACTCGAAGGAAAACCCATTGAAATACCAAGGATTATGCTTCAAGCCTTAGATATTATTTCCATTCATGTTACAACTCGAGTAAAAGGTCAACGTGTGAGAAGATGTAAACAGATTATTGAAATTATTGATATTGATCCAACCACAAAAGAGATTCTTACAAATGAAGTATTCCACTGGGATTCTATAGAGGATAAATTCATTTATACAGGAAAAAGTTTTGTTTTAGAGGGGATAAGAGCACGTTGGGATATGACAAAGGAAAAGATTACTGAAGAGATTAGACGAAGAGCAGAAATACTAGAATGGATGAATGACAATGATATTAGAACGTTTAAAGAAGTTGCTAAGGCGATTTCCAGATATAATGAGAATCCTGAAGAGTTTATGAAAAAAATAAGAGACCAAAAAGAAAAAAATAAAGATAAAATAATTGATGTATTAGATAAAAAACCTGAACAAGATTCAATATTAATCAAAGAGTATAATATAGATGAAAAACCTGTTGAGCATAAAACTGAAGAAGATAAAAATTCCTCAGATAAATTATATGGTTTCAAATAATAAATAACGATGTTAAATCTATTAAGGATTTAATAAATATTGGTATTGAAAAAAAAAAAAAAATATTTAATAGAATTAAAAAAAAAAAAATTGAGGGTGATGAGGATGGCACTCAATAATTATCAGAAAATGTGTTATAGATGGTTTGGTAGAACTGCTGAATCAATAGCAACTGAAAAAATAAAAAGTGATCTTGAGAGAGCTCACATTGAAATCCGCGCAGGTGCATATATTTCTTGTGCTTGGTTTAATACCATTTTTGCAGCAATAATCTCTGTAATTGTTTACCTTAGTTTAATTATTATTTTATCTCTTGAATTTTATTTAATAATTGTTTTTTTATTTATTCCAATATCTTTTACTCTAATAGTTTATTTATATTACAGATATATGCCAGCAATGAGAGCTAAATCTCGAGCAAAAAAAATTGATTTACACTTACCTTATGCTTTAAATTTCATTTCTGCAATGTCTTCAGCAGGCATTACTCCTACAGAGATTTTTAAAAGTCTTTCTAAACAACGGATATACGGTGAAATCCGAGAAGAAGCATTATGGATATTTCGCGATGTTGGTCTTCTAGGAAGGGATATTATCTCTGCTATTAAGGCAAACATTAATAGAACTCCTTCTGAAAAGTTTAAGGAGTTTTTACAAGGAGCTGTTGTAACTGTTCAATCTGGTGGTGCTTTAAAACCTTATTTTATGGCAAAAGCTGATCAATACTCTCGTGAAAATAGATTAATACAAAAGCAACTTATAGAGAGTCTTGGCATAATGGCCGAAGCTTATGTCACAGCTGCAGTAGCTGGAGTACTTTTAATAATTATAATAATTCCTCTGCTAATGGTTATTTCTAAATCAGATGCTAGTCAGCTTACATTTATGTACGTTTTTATTTTCATTATTATTCCTCTTATACATGTAGGATTTGCAGTTGTTTTATCTAGTATGTCTACAAGGGTGTGATAAAATATGGAATTAGATAAAAATAAATCAGAAGAATCAATACAAGATGAAGTTAAACCTGATGTTATTAAAAAAACTGGCCTTATTAAACGTTTATCTATGACTGGCCAAATTAACAGATTATTTGTTTATTTAGCGGCATCAATTCCCGCAATTGTTTGTATATTTTTTGCTGTACTTGGTTTTGTAGGTACTTTTAAACCATTAATAATACCTATGGAAGGTGGATCAATTAAAATTGGTACATCAGTTGATTTTATAATAATTGCAGTTATTATTTTTACAGGTATTTATGGAATGTATGAGTTTTTACGTTTGCGAAAGGTTAGAAAGATAGATGAACGTTTCCCAGATTTTGTTAGGGACTTAGCTGAATCAAGACGCGCGGGAATGACTTTCACAAAAGCAATCATGTATTCATCAAGGGGAAATTACGGGCCTCTAACCCCAGAGATACAAAAAATTGCTAATCAAATTTCTTGGGGTAGCAGTGTGGATAATGCTTTAAGAGCTTTTGCAAAACGAGTAAATACTAAATTAATTGATAGAACAATTTCACTTATCATTGAAGCAAGTAGAAGTGGAGGTAATGTTGCAGATGTGCTTGATGCTGCATCTAGGGATGCAAGGGAATTGAAATTAATGGAGGGTGAGAGAAGAGCTGGTATGCTTTCTTATGTAGCAGTAATATATGTTTCAATGGGTGTTTTTTTGCTAATTATGATCGTATTATGTAAAAGCTTAATTCCTGCTATGACTGGCGAAGGCTCAGAGGGTTTGGCCTCAGCAATGGGTAAAAGTTCAGTTATTACAAGAGATGATATTTCTATGTTGTTTTTTTATGCTACTGTGTTTCAATCAGCCGGTATGGGTGCTGTTACAGGTGTTTTTGAAGATGGAAAGGTTGTTTCTGGAATCAAACATATTTTCATAATGATACTAATAACTTGGCTTATTTTTAAGGTGATTGTTATGGGTATCTAGAATATTTAATAAATCAAATTTTTTTTAAACTTTTTTTTGTATTAAACCTTAAATATTCAATATATTATCATGCGTTGCTATAGAAGGATGTATGCTTTAATGAACAATTATTCACGATATTTTTATATTACATTTTTGATATGCCTGATATTTATTTCTTTTTCAAAACCTGTTGTTGCAGAAAATAGCAATATTGTTTTAGAATTTTTTATTAGTAGCAGTTTTTGTGATTCCTGTGAAGAAAAAAAACCTATAGTGAATGAAATAGAAAATTTTTATGGGGATAATATAACTATTGTCCGTTACGAAGTTGACACCCTTACTAATATTGATAATTACACTAAATTCAAAAGTTATGGTTTTAAAACCTATCCGGCAGTTGTAGTTAAAAATATATCCGCTGATGAAAAATTCAATGTGCTTTTACCCTATGAAGATATAACGTTTGAAAATATTAAAAATGCAGTTAACTATCATTTAGTAGGTAATTATTCAGAGGAACAACCAGAACCAAATAAAAATGAAATTTGTTTTCCTACACCTTTTGGCCAGATATGTTTCAATGCATCAGAGACGTCCTTAGTTATTATAACAATTTTAATAGCAGCTATTGATAGTATTAATCCTTGTTCATTTTTTGTTTTATTATTTTTGTTGAGTATTTTGCTATACACTAAATCAAAAAAAAGAATGCTTTTAGTTGGTGGAATATTTATATTCTTTTCAGGATTTTTTTATTTTCTACTTATGGCAGCTTTATTAAACTTTGTTTCTGTTGTAGAAAATACATACATTATATCAGTTGTTGCAGGGATTATTGCAGTTATATTTGGTATTTTAAATATTAAAGATTTTTTCTTTTTCAAAAAAGGTCTTTCTATTGGAGTTACTGATGATCAGAAATCAAAACTTTACAATCAAATAAGAAAAATTATTAAAATTACATCAGTTCCTTCACTAATTTTTTCTACTATTGTTTTGGCAATTAGTGCAAATACTGTTGAATTGTTATGTACTTTTAATTTACCTTTTATTTACACTGGTACAATATTACCTCAATATAATTTAGGTATTATTGATAATTATTTGTACCTTATTTTTTATAATATCGTATATGTTATACCTCTTATGATAATTGTTGGATTAATGGTAATAACATTGGGTCGTTGGAAACTATCTGAGTTTCAAGGGCGTGTATTGAAACTATTTTCAGGTATTATGATACTATCATTGGGAATTATACTATTAATAAATTATAAACTTCTAGAAAATGTTTTTTCTGTAATTTATTTATTAATAATTAGTGTTTTAATTACTTCAATACTATCTATAATCTGGAAAAAGAAAATCCCTATTGAAAAAATGTAATTTTATTGTTTATTCTAGCGTAAATAAAATTAAAACAAAAAAGATAAAATACATAACTTAGTTTTTTTTATCCCTTATTTAATTATGGGTTACTATAATGTCTAGAAAAAAAATTTATATGAACAAAAAAGCTCTAAATACAATAGCAAAAAGAAGAATCATACAACTTTTTATAATGGCAGAAAAAATGGCTTTGTTAGGTGATATAAATATTGCTAATCGATATGTAGAGATTGCCAGGAAAATATCAATGAGGTTTAAGATTACGATTCCAAAGGAATTTAAACGTCGTATTTGTAAGAATTGTTATAAATATCTTTTACCAGGATTTAACTGTAGAATTAGAATCTATAGGAGTAAATTGATTATTTATTGTGATAATTGCAAAAAATATACTAGAATTCCAATTAAAAATGATAGACAGAGTTCCGCTAGACTTAAATAAGCTATCGTTTATTACCGTTACCCAAATTAATCCTTATAACAGGAGTATTATCTATATGACAACGGTATTTGATGTCCCAGCAAAAGATCTAATTGATGCAGTTGCAAAGAAGCTACATGAAGATAATAATATTGTTATGCCTGAAGCAAATAGGTATTCTAGAACAGGAGTTGACAGAGAAAATCCTCCTACTCAGAAGGATTGGTGGCACACGCGATGCGCTTCGATTCTAAGAAAGTTATATATTAACGATGTAATCGGTGTTGAGCATCTAAGAGCTGAATATGGGGGTAAAAGAGATAGAGGCTCAAAACCATATAAAGCCATGATGGGTAGTGGCACCATTATCAGAAGAGCAATTCAGCAACTTGAAAAAGCAGGTTATGTTTCAAAGATTAAGGGAAAAGGTAGGACTTTAACACCAAAGGGGCGGTCATTTTTAGATAATACCTCTAGTGAAGTAATGAAAAATTTAGGAAATATTTATCCTGATTTAAAAAAATATTAATATTTAGTGCTTATGGATGAAGAGCTAGAAAATTTAAGGAAAAAAAGGCTTAGGGAGTTGCAGCAGCAAGCTGCGCTACAGGAATCAATAGAAGAGCAAGAGATTCAGAGACAGGAGTTTGAAGAACAAAAAAAGATGATACTCAGAGCAATACTTGATACAACTGCTAGGGAACGCCTTGCAAGGATAAAAATCGCAAGACCTGAGATTGCTGAATCCATTGAGAATCAATTGATAATGCTTGCCCAGAATGGCAAACTAAAAAATAAAATAAACGATGAGCAGTTACGTATGCTGCTTACAAAGGTAATACCTAAAAAAAGAGACATAAAGATAAAAAGAAGGTAGTAAGTATATGACATCTCATAAACCACTAGGTCGTAAGATTCGTCTAAATAAAGCTACTAATAGTAATAGACGTGTACCTGCTTGGATTATGATTAAAACCAACAGGCGTTTCACACGCCATCCTAAAACACGTAATTGGAGAAGAAATAAACTAAAGAGATCTTGATTTATATGGCTGAAGAACTTGAAAGAATCTATATTATTCCACTAAGAAAGATTGGTTATAATGCATCTAAAGCAGCACCTACTGCAATAAAGAGAGTTAAACATTTTTTAACTAGACATATGAAGGTTGAAAAAGAAAATATTTGGATAGATGATTCATTAAATAAAGCAATTTGGTCCCATGGAAAATTCAAAATGCCTAATAAAATCCGTGTAAAGGCTGTTAAATTTGATGATGGTGTTGTTGAGGCTTATTTACCTGAACTTGAGTATAAGAAATCAAGGCGTGAACTTCTTAAAGAAGAAAGAGAAAAGAAGGAGCCAATACTTAGAAAAGAAGAAGCTGAACCTGAAAAAGCAGAAGGTGAAGCTCCAGCTGAAAAGGAATATGAAATAACTCCTACAGCCAAAGGTGAAGTAAAGATTAAGAAAAAGAAGGCACCTAGAAAGAAGAAACCTAAAGAGAAAGTTTCTGAAGAAAAAGAGAAAAAAGAGGAAAAAAAGAAGCCTAAAAAGAAGAAAACTCCTGGTAAAAAAACAGAGAAAAAAGAAAGTAAACCAAAGTCATCGTCAAAAACAATTCCTTCTGAGAAAAAAACAGGTTCTGAGGAAGCCGAAAAAAAGTGAATAATTTATGCTTCAACTTTTGGATTTTAATGAAAATCACTGTAAAAACATAGTTTTTAATTGTTTTATTGCAGAATGTTTGTTCTATAAATTTTATATATAGATTTTTCATAATATTATAATTGTTCCAATAAGTTTATATAAAAATTCGTATAATATATATTATAATACACTAAAATTAAGATGGGGGTAAAATGAAAATAAATAAGATACTGTCATTTACAGTTGTTTTGATGCTTGTTTTAACATGTTTAGCTGTATTTGCCAAAGAACCACCTAAATCCCAAATTAAACAAAAGAATTTAACAATCAATATGAAAGATACAGATGGAGAGGACTACTCAATTCAGATGCAGATTACAGATGAGGAATTCAATAATTTAAGTAAAAAATTAAATGATACTTTAATAGATCTGGCTAAAGCTACGGCATTTGAAAATAGCCCTGATGGTAAAAATATTTCTGATTCAGAATGGGATGAGGCAAAAAACGACGTAAACTGCATAATCGATTTAATCAAGAAAATTGCAGGAGATGTTTTTCCAGATGAATCTATTAAAACCGAAATAACAGATGTAATCAAATCCCTAAGAGACCCCGAACCCCTGGGTGGCCCCATTTATAACATTCTTCATCTATGTCGTCAACCATTATTCAGTGTCGGTATCGGTTTTACCTGGATACCATATTATGAATATGAAACATTTATAGGTAAAATGCTCAGACCTGTGTTGTTAAGACATATTATCGGCTTTTCAGCAACATTCCCTATATTTAAGTTTGGTTTTGTTTATTGGTACTTTGGTCTTCAAAGAGTGTGGACCTTCTTATATAGAGGGTTGCTCATTAATTTTGGAGACCTTGGCATTAATAGATTGATTGGACCGCAAATCTTAATTGGATATGGCTTTTTCCCATTTTTCCATCAATAATACCTAGAGTGTTTGGGAGCTGTTACCCCTAGCTTTTAAACATAAACATAATGGTCCTAATCAACTTTAATATTTGTTTCACATGGAAAAAAAGAAATATAGTATATTTTTAAAACTGATAATGAAGAATACTAATTTAAATATTCTTTTTTATTTTTTATAGAGAAATACAATTATAAAGTATGTTATTATACCAAAAAACTAAATTAAGAGACCCATATACCAAAAAATTAGAGTAAAAAAACCATGATAATAAATTACAATAATTATTTATATACAATAATCAAAAGGGAGGCTTTAATCTATTAGCTTAGAAAAATCCCACCTTGAATTATTGGCTTTTAATGAAAATCCTAATGTTGGTGTTTTTTGTAGAACTAACGAGGATGTAGCCTTTGTTCGTAAAGGTCTTTTAAAAAAAGTAAGAAATATTTTAAATTCTATTTTAGGAGTTAAAGTTGTTGAGTTAAGCGTCGCTGATGCAACTATTATTGGTTCCTTACTTTGTTTAAATTCAAAAGGTGCGATTGTTACTGATTTTGTTGATATTGATGCTGTTAAAATAATTGAAAATAACGGGTTAAATGTTTGTATTATTAAAGATAAACTTAATGCAGCAGGAAATGACATTCTAGTAAATGATAATGGGGCACTTGTTCACCCTGATTTAAAGGATGAATCCATTGTAGACATTAAAAAAACTCTTGAAGTACCGGTTTTTAGGGGTACGATTGGATCTTTAAAAACTGTTGGTATGGCAGCGGTTGTTACAAACCAAGGTCTACTGTGTCATCCTAAAGCTTCTGACGAAGAAAAAATACAACTTGAGAAGGTTTTTGGTGTTAATGTTATGATTGGTACTGTTAATCATGGTTCACCTGTTATTGGTAGTGGTCTAGTTGCTAATACTAAGGGAGCTATTATTGGTAATCTCACAACAGGTATTGAAATGGGCCGGATTGAAGAGGCTTTAGGCTACTTAAAATAGAATATTATTATTAAAATTTAAGTAGTATATAAAACAAAAGATTTATAAAGCGGTTATATATTATAATCTTTAAAATATATTAATGCGTAGGATGATATTATGGTGAAAAGGCAATATTACAGGCTCAATTCCCAGGATGAAAAGATTGTAAAAGTTTTTTCAGACCTTGGTATGCCAAGAAACCTTGCAAAAACATTAATGTACATATCTCAAACCGAAGAATGCAGATCAGCCGAAATAGAACATGGTGCAAACCTAAGACAACCTGAGGTAAGCGTGGCTATGCAAGTATTACAGCAAAAAGGCTGGATATCCAAAAGAGACTTGAAAAAGAAAGGAAAAGGACGCCCAGTACATTTATACAAATTAACCTCACCGATTAATGATATAATAAAAAACTTTGAAAAAGAAAAACTAAAACAAATAGACAACATAAAAAATGATCTTGAATCATTAAAAACGTTAATCGGAACTCGTTAAAATTTTATATTTTTCGTTTTTTTATCATGCTAAATTTTTATTAATTTTTTATTATTTTCTAATAAAGTAACTTTTATAAGTAAAAATTCTTTGACCTCTAATAATTTAGTTCAGGTTATGCGGAGATAAACAGATGACAAATTATGATCAGAAACAAATAGAAAAAAAATGGCAGAAAAAATGGCAAGAAATGAAAATCTACCATTTTGATTTCAACAGTGATAAACCTACTTATAGTATTGATGTACCTCCACGTTATGCATCAGGTCCCTTGCATGCTGGCCATGCTGTACATTACACCCATATAGATTTTGCTGCACGTTATAAAAGAATGAGGGGCTACAATGTGTTTTTCCCTCTTTGTTTTGATGTAAATGGTATACCTGTAGAGGAACGAGTTGAAAGACAATTAAAAATCACCCGAAAAGATATAGATAGACATGAATTTATAAAATTGTGTTCAGAATTTGCTGAAAAAAACATAAAAACAATGACAGATCAATTCACAATACTTGGCGAAAGCATGGATCCAACCATCTATTATCAAACAAATGCTGAGTATTACCGGAGAATTACACAAATATCATTTATAGAGCTTTACAAAAAAGGACACATTTACAAAGGAGAATTTCCAGTTAATTGGTGCCCTCGTTGTATGACAGCTATGGCTGATGCTGAAGTTACTTACACAGATAGAAAAATCTCATTAAACACAATAAAATTTTATTTTAAAAACCAGCCATCACAGCATATTCTCAAATTCCATGGCATTGGAAAAGATAGTAAAGGTGCATATGTAGAAATAGCTACCACAAGACCAGAGATGCTACCTTCTTGTCAGATAGTTGCTGTTCACCCAACAGATGAACGTGCACCGTGGTTAATTGATCAAACAATAATTGTTCCATTATTTAATAAAGCAGTAAAAATTGTAGAAGACGAATCTGTGGACCCTGAATTTGGTACAGGGGTTGTAATGATTTGTACAGTTGGGGACAAGGAGGATTTAAACTGGGTTTTTAAATATAAACTACCAATAGAAATGAGTATAGACGAAGAAGGAAAGATGACAGATATCTGTGGTATATACAAAGGAATGAAAATAGAAGAAGCAAAAAATGCTGTTATCCAGGATTTAAAGAAACAAAATATTTTAATTAAACAAGAAGCGCTTGATCAAAACATAGGTGTTTGTTGGCGATGTAAAACACCAGTTGAATTTATAAATGCAAAGCAGTGGTTTTTAAAAACAATAATTTTTAAGAACATGGTTTTAGAAAAAAGCAATGAGATGAACTGGTACCCAGAATTCATGAAAATAAGACTAGAGGATTGGGTAAACAGTCTTCAATGGGACTGGGTTATTAGTAGACAAAGATATTTTGCAACACCAATACCACTTTGGGAATGCGAAAAATGTAGCGAAGTAGTACTTGCAAAACCGCAGGATTGTTACATAGATCCAACAATTGCTAAACCACCTGTTTCGGTCTGCCCAAAATGTGGTGGGAAACTAAAAGGTTGTGAAGATGTTTTTGACACATGGATGGATTCATCAATTTCACCATTATATAATACATTTTGGTATAGAGATGATAAAAAATTCAAAAAATATTATCCAATGTCACTTAGACCTCAGGCACACGATATAATTCGAACATGGGCTTTTTACACTATACTTAGATGCAGCCTTTTAACAGGGGAAAAACCATTTGAAAATATAATGATGGGGGGGTTTATTTTATCAGAAGATGGAACCCCTATGCATGCAAGTCTGGGTAACGTTATTGATCCATTGGAAGTAATTGAAAAATACGGTAGTGATGCATTTAGATGCTACGCAGCCAGTTGTGCTCTAGGTGAAGACAACCCTTTTAGAACAAAGGATGTGGTTCGTGGAGTAAAGCTATTAACAAAAATATGGAACGTTCAACAATTTATAACTAATGTTATAAAAAATGAAAAACCAAAAGAAACAGAGCTTATTGATATTGATAAATGGATTTTAACAAAATACAGTAAATTGATAAATAATTGTAAAAAACAAATGGATGAATTTGGATACAGCCAAACAATGAAAGAAATCGAGTTTTTTTTATGGCATGAACTAGCTGATCATTACATAGAAATGATAAAATCATCAATATATGAAAACAAAAATGTTGCTAGTATAAAATATACCTTATATACACTAGGTCTAGGGACACTAAAACTTTTTGCACCATTTTTTCCACATATAACAGAAGAAATCTATTCAAATTTTTATAAAAAATTCGAAGGTCTGGAAAGCATACATATAACTTCTTGGCCTGAAACCATAATAATTGATGAAGAAAAAGAAAATGCTGGTGAAGAAGTTAAAAAATATATTTCCCAGATTCGATCCTGGAAAATCGAACAAAGAATAGCACTTAATGCACCAATAAATACCGATGCAACATATGCTTCTAAAGATTTAATTTCAAAATTAAAAACAAATGAACAAATAATAAAAACAACATTAAAATACCCTGATTCTCATAAATTTGTAGCAGGTAAACCAGATATAGAAGAAAAAATAAAAAAAATATTACCAGTTTATTCAAAAATTGGCCCCACTTTTAAACAAGATGGTAAAAAACTAGTTGAATGGATATCTAAAAACCAGGATGAAATAATTAAAAAAATAAAAGAAAAAAAAGATTTACAAATTTCTGAAATACCTGTTTTAAAATCAAGTTTAAAACAAGGTTTAATTAAAGAAGGATATATACAAGTTCAAAAAGATTTTAAAGTAAAAGGTAAAAAAGATAGTACAATTATTTCATTTGATGGTTTTTACTTAGAAATAGCGGAGTAATAAACTATATGAAAATTAAAAAAGGTACACTTAGAAGTTGGTTTGTAAAAATACTAGCAATTTTAATAGTATTAGCAATGATACTAGCAGGTTTCCTAGTAATATTTAGGTAAGAATTTTCTTTTTTGTTTCGGCAGATATTTATACAAGTTTTTTATTTTCGCCACTCAAGGGGAGAAGATTTTATGGCTGATAATGATTCAAAAACAATTGAAACTAAGATTACTAATAGATGGATTATTGTTATTGGAGCAATAATGATCCAACTTGCACTGGGTGCTATTTACGCCTGGTCAGCATTTACCACACCTTTGCAAGGTGCACAAGGAAGTCTTAGTGAATTTGCGTTTACAAAAACAGAAACCCAAGCAATTTTCAGTGCAGGTCTTGCAACCTTTGCAATTTTTACAATTATTGGTGGAAGACTTTCAATAAAATATGGACCTAGAAAAATTGCACTTTTAGGTGGAATATTACTTGGTTTAGGTTATATCCTTGGTAGTTTTGTTGGTGCAAATTTTGCTTTAAAATTAATCTTTATAGGAATTTTAGGTGGAGCTGGTATAGGTCTAGGATATGTTGTACCAATTGCTGTAGGAGTAAAATGGTTCCCTGACAAAAAAGGGCTAGTTAGTGGACTTGCAGTAGCAGGTTTTGGATTTGGTGCATTTATCTGGATTTTACTTGCAAACCCTCCGAGCATCCTTGGATTTAATGGACTTATTACAAAACAAACCGGCACTTTTGCATACACCATTTCAAATGTTGATAACGCATTTTTAATTTATGGCGTATTATTTCTTTTACTTGTTTTTATTGGTTCTCTAGTTATGAAAAACCCACCTGTTGGATGGAAACCATCTGGCTGGAATCCACCTGTATGTGACTCAAACGGGAAAAAAATCGGCCTTAACTGTAAACCTAGAGAAATGTGTAAAACAAAAGCATTTTATCTACTTTGGTTGATGTTTATTATTGGTGCACTAGCGGGACTCATGGTTATTGGTAATGTTCAAAATTTTGCAAAAAGTCCAACAGATGGATTTACTGCTTATGGTTTCACTGTACAAGAGGCAATGGATTTTGCGGTTATTGGTGCTGCTGTTTGTCTTCCAATCTTTAATGGTGCAGGAAGAATTGTCTGGGGACAAGTTTCTGATAAAATTGGACGGAGAAAAGCACTCATTTCCATGTTTCTTTTCCAAGGAATCATGATGATGATATTTTTTTACACAACTACAAATCCTTACATATTTTATGTTATTGCAGCATTAATAGGCTTTAACTTCGGCGGTAATTTTGCACTATTTCCTGCTGCATGTGCAGACTCATTTGGTTCAGAAAACCTTGGTTTAAACTATGGATTTATATTCACAGCTTATGGTATTGGTGGAATCGCGGGACCAATTCTTGCAGGTGCGGTTCAAGATGCAGGAATGAGTTTCTTATACGCATTCATACCTGCTGCTATAATGTGTATAGTGGCTGCGGTTCTAGCAGTTATATATAAAGAAGCAAAGGTAGAAAAGAAGGCAAAATAAAATCAAACAATTTTATGAACTTTCCAGTGATCATCAATCCATAAACCTATAACTTGAAGATTAAAACCCCATGATTTTATCGTTTCAACTGCTTCTTTAATCTGCTTTATCTGAATTTCTTTTTCTGCAGGATTACCCACACAATCAAAATGTCCTGAAATAGTAACAATTTTAGAAGCATGAACTTCTACGGAAATCTCAACTCTTTTTTTTATGGATTGGGAATCAAATCCAAATCTTTTTTCAGATAATATTTTATTCGGACCTTGTTCAGTAATCACATCTACGCAATCTGCTTTGTATTCATTTTTCATCTAGTCTATTACAGGAATCTGTACTCTTTCATCCATACAATTTATAGCTGTTACAAATTTTTTTTCATCCATTAGACAACGTCCTTACCAAATCTATAGTTCAATCAACTGATATGAAGAAGATCCTAAACCAATTTCTTCACCAAATTTTATTTGTTTATATGGACTAATTTTGTTTTCTTTTTCAAAAATATTTCCTTTTACATCATTAATTAAATCAAGTGAAGCCTTGTCAATTGCTATAGGATCGTTAGATACAAGGTATCCTATATCAGGACAAATAATTGGATTAGTAGAAGGGTCACAATCACAGCTTTTAGAAATCCGTTTCAACTCATTTAGATAAATAACGTTTTTATCAGAAACACATGCTTTTGCTGCACAAGCAAGTACATACTGAATATCCGCATCTTTGTGTATAATTGCATTGGTCTTACAGGCATCAACACAAACTCCGCATCCAAAACATTCTGTCGTATTCCGATTCCAAGAATCTGACTTTACTTCTATTGCATCAAACGGGCATACCTCAGCACAAACACCACAATAAGTACAGGCATCCCTCTGATAAACAGGTCTACTACCATGATGCATTTTTCTCTTTGTCTCTTTTGTTACACCACCCATACCAAAATTCTTAATTGCACCTCCAATACCTGTTGCAACATGGCCTTTTACATGTGTTAGTCCAAATATATGAGTTGAATTAAAAATATGATCAGCAACTTCAAATTCTCTACCTTCAACATTTACAATAACACCTGTATCATCTATAACAACGTCACAACCAATATTTTTATAAGTGAAACCGTGGATTTTTGCAACTTTCTTATATCCATATTTGGTATGCCTTTTACCTGAATATGAAACAGTTGTATCAAATAAGTAAGGTCTAGCACCAAATTTTTTTAAAGCATCAACAACAATTTTAGTAAAATCAGGGCTTATGAAATGCTTATTTTTCAATTCACCCATATGGAGTTTAACAGGGATAGATTTACCAGAAAAACTTTTAATATTGAAATTATCAAGTGCTTCATATAATTTTTTTAAATCAGTAAAAAAAACAACTTTATTCATCCGATTTTTTTCTCCCACTTCTTCACTTTAACAACTGTTCCAAGCGATCCACCTGATTTTATCTCTTCTCTTATACGGTTTTCTTGTTCTTTAACATCAAGAGCTCTATTTGCTATTTCTTGTGCAATTTCTTGTGATACAACGACAACACCTGAGTCATCTCCTATTACCCAATCGCCAGTTTGAACTGTCTGATTCCCGCATATAATTTCTGCACCAATTTCACCAAAACCCTTAGGGTCCCCAGCATTAGAAGAAATGTGCCTACAAAAAACCGGAAAATCCATTTTTACAATATCATCAATGTCTCTTACTGCCCCATCGATTACTACACCTGCAAGTTTCTTTAATTTTGCGCTCCAAGTCGCTAGTTCCCCCCATATAGCAGTTTTACCACCGTTTACATCAACAACTATTACTTCTCCTTTTTCTGCTTTATCAATTGCTTCAATTGGTTTTGCCCAGTCTCCATCAATTGTCCTAACAGTTAAAGCCTTTCCAACCATATGAAACCCAAGCTTTATTGGTCTTATACCCTGCATCGCCCCATGTTTATGCATTGCATCGGAAATATTAGGAGTGGAAACCAAAGAAAATGCCTCTTTTAATTCAGATTTGCCATATTTTTTAAAAAGTTCTGTTTTAATAACCTTTTTTTCAGTTATTACTTTTTTTATATCCTGGGTTGCTCTTGTTACATCCTTTGCTTTTGTTATTGCACCCCCAACAATAACAATACTTGCTCCGGCTTTAACAATATTTGCTGCTGTTTCACTGTTTATACCTCCTGCTGCTGCAACTGGAATATTAGTGTTTTTTACGATAGTTGATAAGATCTTTGTTGGTTTTTCTCCTCTCATTTGTTCGTCTATTCCAACATGGATACATAAATAATCAACACCGATTTTTTCCATTTGTTTAGCACGTTTTACTTTATCTTTAACTCCTATTAAATCAGCCATTATTTTTACACCATATTTTCGAGCTGATTTCAAAGCATCAATAATAGTACTATTATCTGATGTAGCTAATATACAAACAATATTTGCACCAGCTTTTGCCGCAATTTCTGTTTCCAAAGCACCTGTATCCATTGTTTTCATATCAGCTACAATTGTTTTTTTAGGAAAAGTTTCTTTTAGTTTTCTAACCACATCCAATCCTTCGCTTTTTATAAGCGGTGTTCCTGCTTCAAGCCAGTCAGCTCCTCCTTTAATTGAGGCTTTTGCAATAGCTATTGCCCTGTGTTCATTTATTAGGTCTAAAGCAACCTGTAGAATTATTTTCATTAAACTGGGAATAAACAATTATTTATTTAAAGTATAATGTTTAGGTTTAAAAGAAAGATTTATACTAAAAAAAACTATTATTTGTTTTTAAAATGAAATCAAAGAACAAAGTTTTTTCATCTAAAATACTGATTCTCTAAACTCATTTAAATACCCTCAAACGTTGTTCTGCTTCCTTTGGATCTAAAACTAGAAACCAATTGTACCGGATATAATATTTATTTTTTCTTAGTATAAAACATGTAGTCCTCAGTAGATGCCAATATTTAAGTAATCTTACTAGATTTTTTCTTGTTCTTAAATGAAAGACATAGATTATGAAATAAACAGGATTTGTAAATTCATAAAAGAATATGTATCAAAAACAAAATCAAATGGCGTCATCATTGCTCTTTCGGGTGGTCTGGATTCAGCAGTCGTTGCAGCCTTAGCAACAAAAGCAATAGGAAAGGAAAATGTTTACTGTTATTTTCTTCGATATAATTTTGGTTCATTGGATACCGACAAACTCCATACAGATATGCTTTGTAGAAAATTCGGACTTACTTATGAAGAAAACCGTGTTGTATCACAATCATCGAAAGCATCGTTCTTCTACCAAATGATACAACATGTTACTGATACTATTAATACATTCATTGTGAATAACAATTACTTACACCATATTTTCGGTAACATCAATGCAGAAATGAGGACGAGGTATCTCTTTAAAAAAGCAAATGAACACAATTGTCTCGTATTGGGAACAACAAACCGTTCTGAGCGGCAAATTGGTTATTTCACAAGATTCGATGAATGCGGTTGCGACCTTCAACCAATCCTTCATTTATATAAAACTGAAATTGTTGAAGTAGCAAAACATCTTGGTATTCCAGATGAAATTATCAACAGGGTTCCTTCTGCCGACCTCTGGTATGTACAGACCAATGAAAAAGGATTGACATATCAAAAACTCGATAAAATACTGATACAATTAGATAAAATAGGTATTGATACTCAAGAATGTAAAATAAACGATATAACAGAAAAAGAAGTATCTAAGTGTATTAATTTGGTTAAAAGGGCAAAACAAAAACATAAGGATGGATTTCCGTCTTGCCTAGATTTTTATCATAACAATGGCAATATCATATAACTCTTGTTTTGATGTTTAACCTCTTGCGTCCCGTATCTTTCAATTTTTCAATAGATTTAAGAATAGTTATAAGAATATTAATAAATATAGAAAGCCAAGGATTTTATGAGTAACTATACTAGAAAATTAAATATCCATGGAAAACGAGGAATTGTAAATATTTTTTCTTGGTTAATTTTAAACGTTTTACTTTTATTTGGTTCTGCAGGAACTCTTTATTGGGTGAGAGGATGGATATATATTTGTTACCGGTTTTCATATCAGATTTTTTACATTTTAATATTTATGATTGTAAATCCACAATTATTGAATGAAAGAGGAAAATTAAAATGGAAGGAAACCAAGCGTTATGACAAATATTTCTTAATTTCTTCCAATATATTAGTACCTTCTATGTTAATTGTTGCCGGACTCGATGTTCGTTTTCAATGGTCAAGTATTCCATTTATAACGATATATCCAAGTATCGTAGCTATTATTCTTACTTCTTTTATAGCATTATGGGCTCAAATTAGTAATTCTCATTTTATTCTAACTTCTAGAAATGATAAATTATGTACTCAGCAAGTATGTACCATTGGTCCATATAGATACATAAGGCATCCTGGTTATTTATGTGCGGTTATTCAATGGTTTTGTTATCCCTTTATACTGGGTTCATTGTTTAGTTTCATTCCAGCTTTAATATTTATGTCATTTTATATTATACGAACTTATTATGAAGATAAGACATTAAAAATAGAATTGAAGGGTTATGAAGAATATTCAAAAACGACAAGATATAGGTTATTTCCATACTTATGGTAATGTGACGATATTAAAACTGTGTTAACACTCGACCACTCGATGTAAATGAAGGTATAATAAGGCTGGAAAACTAGATGAAAACCTTGTTGAACTTATAAATTTCCAAGTGAAATCACAATATTTTTATATTTTTAAAAAGATACATTCTCACATAGGAGATGAACAATATGGTTTTTTTGCAACATAAAAGTCTCGTTTTTTGCATAATCCTACTTATATTACTCAATGGAATTTTCCTTAGTAATTTAAAGTCATCCAACGCAACCGCTCAAGAGCATATTCTTATTGGGTCTAAATCAACAAAAATGGATACTGACATCCTTGATTTGATCAATAACGTCAACAAAACCATTCTTGATACTTATATAAAAGAACTCATCGGCTTTGGATCTCGACTAGCAGGTTCACTAGCCTGTCAAAAAACAGCAGCATATATTGCCAGTAAGTTCACCGGCTTTGGTCTTGATGTATCTGTTGACAACTGGACATTCTTCCCTGTCCATTCACAAAATGTTGTAGCAACCTTGCATGGTTCTGATACGTCATCGGACGCGGTCTTTCTTCTTTCTGCACACTACGACACGCGAAAGAATTCTGTGGGCGCCAATGATGATTCTTCCGGTATCGCCACAATCCTCACTATCGCTCAGATATGCAGCCAATATCACTTCAACTATACCATTCGTTTCCTTGCGTTATCGGGAGAAGAATGTGGGATGTGCACAGACATGCCAGGCAGCCGGGATTATGCTAAAAAAGCCTATGACCGTGGAGAAAACATCGTTGCATGCTTCGACCTAGACACTATTGGGACCTGTGAAACAGACTTTGGTTCACGAGCAGTCCGAGTCTATACGCCGATACGAGCAATGTGGATTCCTCTCATGATGCAGCAGGTCTGCGATCGCTATCCAATACTGAACATGACAATCGAACAAATGTCGAACCATCCTGCCGATCAACAAGCTTTCATCTCTTGGGGATTCGATGCCGTCCTTATCTGTCAAGCAGACGAGATACTCTATCTTAATAACGACACTTATGAACACATTAACCTTAGTTATATCACGAAAGTATGTCGACTCATGATTGCCGTCACTGGAGTACTAGCCCAGACACCGATTACTCTCCAAGTGCGTTTCACAAATCCACTAAGAGGATATGTGTATGTATTCGGGAGAAAAATGGAGGCACCTGGTCTGTCGCGGCCTTTCCTCAGAGAAGGAGCGACGTATCTCATCGGCCGCACCATGGCACGAGTCAACATTACATCAACAGAACCTATCAAGCAAGTAGCATATGGGATCGATGATCTATTCTTCATGGACATTAAAGATACGCAAAACACCGAATGGAAGATTCAAGGCTACGATGCGCCCCTGATCGGGCGTCATACAATCATGGTTTATGTAATCACCGAATCCGGACAAATAGCCAGAGACCAAATGGATATGTACTGTTTCACGCTCTCCCACTCGTATTTCCCTTGGTTAGGACCCTTTATCTATTACTTTTTTAATCATCCTTGAAAACCTTAATGTTTTGCCGGGCGGAGAAGTTACGAATCACATTGTTATACCAGATGTTGGCAGGCAACTGGTGAGTATTAATGCAGCGACGAATTGTGTTTGGAATTGAAAGATATCGACTCGTCGTTCGTCTAATACCTTGCAAGAGGTCCACTTGGGACATGTGTTTCGGTAGGAAGACGACGTGTTCCACGTCATATTTAGACCAGTCTTTGGTGAGGATACGTCCCTGACGTTCGAATTCCTTATAGACAATAGTTCCAGGGTGCGGCGTTAGGATGTTGAATTGTGCGCAATCAAGGTCCCATTGGCATATTTCCTGGTAAGTTTTGTCGAAAACATCCGGCGTTTCAGTATCAAAGCCAAACATGAACAAACCATGGATCATCATCCCGTGTTCCTTGACTTTTTTAATGGCAGTTGTGTACTCCTTGACTTTATTTGTTCCTTTTTTCATACTGTCGATAGTTTCTTGTGAGATGGATTCGATGCCGACGATCCAACGGATGCATCCTGCATCGGATGCGAATCGAAGGAGGTCATCGTCTTTGGCAAGCATATTAATATTCCCGTAACATTCGAAATGTTTCCCGAGTGGTTTCATTGCTCTGAAAAGATCCTTCGAGTAGGTTGGATTAATTGTGAGGGAAGAGTCGACAAAATGTAGCATTTTATCGCGGAGTGTGGTTATCTCGTCGATGACTGCATTAATCCTCCTAGGGCGGAAATGGACACCTTCGACGACGTGTTGACAGCAGTACCAGCAGTTGGTTGGGCATCCACGGGTGGCTTGAATGGAGGCGGGGACATAGGATCGCAAGCCGATACGTCGTGGTGCAGGTATCTCATCTCCTGTGGCCAGACGATCTGCCTGATAGTAGGGTTTCAGGGTACCTTGCTGAAGGTCCTTGAGTAGTAATCCCCAGACTAGTTCTGCTTCACCAATGACCACGGCATCTGCATGGGTTTTTGCCTCTTGGGGGAGAGCGGAGGGGTGCCAACCGCCGAGAACGACGGGTATTCCTCGTGCACGGAAGGTGTCTGCGATAGTGTATCCCCGGTTTGCTGTGCAGGTTAAAAGGGAAAGGCCAACCAGGTCATAGGGTTGTGTGTAGTCTATGGTCTGGATTTTTGTGTTGAGGATGGTGACGTCGTGTTCAGGTGGGGTGAGGGCTGCTATTTGCTCTAAGCTGAGGGAGCGAAAAAGGTCGAATCGATATTGAAAGGTTTGTTTTGCCCCTTCATGGGGTTCGATGAGGAGAATGTGCATAATCTTCTCCACCAATTCTAGACCGGTGTTAATTATTTTTTTTATTATAGGAGGTCTGGTTTAAAAAGTTTTGCAAATGGATCTTTTCAAGTCGAATGCACAATTCTCAGACCTCCCGACGAATACATTGAATATTGTTTTTAATATTGTTTCTATTATGAATTCCATTGGAAAAAATAACATTACATTTAACGAGATAAAAAACTTCTCAAATCCTCCTGGAGGGCATACTTAGCCAGAGTTAAATGCCCTCAAACCTTGTTCTGGTTCCTTGGGATATAAACCCAGAAACCATGAATATTTTACCGCGTTTTGCAGGAATAACCTAAAATATTTTCTGGTATAACCTTGCAGGAATCTTAGAAATTTGTGCACATATCCCCTGATTTTTTATCATTGAAAAAATTAGTGTGAAATATATGAATAGGAGGTTTTATTAACAATTAATTTCTAATTACCTCAAATCATAAAACATATAAATGATTTCGTTTTAATTAAATCATATATTATGAATCCATTTCTTAATCCAACAACAGGTCTTCCTTTATTAAAACACTTTCTTTTTGATGAGAGTAGATTACGTAGGATGAGTATTAAGCAGGTAGAAAGATATAGAGATAAGGCATTAAAAAAAATTGTTAAATATGCCTATACTGTACCAATCTATAATAAGAAATATAAAGAATTAGGTATCCATCCAAATGACATTAAAGGAATCCAGGATATAAAAAAACTACCGTATATAACAAAAAAAGAACTTGCAGAAAATTTCCCAGATGATGTTGTTCCACAAAGCTATAATAAAAACAGAGCACAAATTGTTTCAACTGGAGGCTCAACAGGAAAACCAATTTCTATATATACTGATTTTTATCTTTTTTCAGAAAGTATTGGAGCTCCTCTGAGACTTTTTCATTCTTTAAATCTAAATTTTAGAAAATTAAAAATGGCAAATATTGGCACATTTTTTCCAAATAGAGCTGGTCATGAAGTCCAAAAAGCCGTATATTCCAAATTACCATTTTTTAGCAATTTCAGAAATCGATTAAATATCAATGCATTTGATCCAATTAAAGAAATTATTGACAAATTAGATGATTTCAAACCAGATTTTATTTTATCATATCCTGTTACTTTTCAGAATTTAGCTTATCTAAAAAATAAAGGTTACGGTAAAAACATCAAACCTAAAATCTTGGAGTCAAGTGGATATATTTTAGATGAATATACCAGAAGATATGTTCAAGATGCTTTTGGTTGTAGAATGTTAAGTGTTTATGGATCAGTTGAAGGTTATTCAGAAGCCCCTATTGCATTTGAATGTTTAGAAGGGATATGGCATATTAACTATGATTTTTTTCATATAGAAACAATAAATGAAAACATGGAGTTAATTGGTCCAAACAAAAGAGGACATATAGTTGTTACTAAGTTGTTTGGTAGATGTGAACCAATAATAAGATATACTGGTATGGATGATTGGGTAACACTATCACCTATCTATAAATGTAAATGTGGTCTTTGTACTCCAATTTTTAAAGATGGAGTTGAAGGAAGAATTAGCTCTAGTGTGGTTTTACCTAATGGAATAATCTATCCCGGTGCTTCTTTTGATGTTGTATCTCTTGTATTAAATGAATTTAAACCACGTAAGATTAAACGTTTTCAGATTGTCCAGAAAAAAATAGATGAAATTGAAATACTTTTAGTAATTGATGAAGATTTAAGAAATGTTGGACCAAGTGTTGATTTGCTTTTTAAAAAAATTAAAGAAAGATATGATAAAAAAATTGGATCTGATATAAAAATTGATATAAGAGAAGTTGAAGAAAACGAAATTAAGTCTTCTCCATTTAAACCAGCACCTCTCGTAATATCTTATTTAACACAGGAAGATAGGGAAAAAGTCTTATATTGAATAAAAAAAAATTTAAAAAATTAAAATATAAACATATAGAATATGAAGAAAGTTTTGGTAAATAAGAAGTGAAAATTTATTGGTAATCCTAATTAGTTTTATCAAAAAATTTAGATGATATTAAACAGTTGTTACCCATATTTTCAATTAGAAATAAAAACAAGCTAGTTCTGAGTGGTTGGTTTTTTAATAATTATTTGGGGTCATTTCGTTGGTGTTGTAATGGAATCAAAAACATGATTAGATGTTTTTAATGATTCTTATTACCAGAACGACCCGAAACAAAAAATCTTTTTGTGTGGTTTAAAATTTTTTTTAAATACTAAAAAACCATGATATAATATATCAATAATAATTTAAATACCAGAAGAATTTTTGTAAATAATGACAGCTATGCAAAAAAAAGCTCAAAGGCAGTTAAACGACTTTATAAAAAAATTAGAGCTTCAAGCAATAGAAACAGCGGAAGAAAGAATACCTCTCTATTTAGAGGTTGGAATTAAAGATGCAAAATTGGTTTTGGATGTTGGTTGCGGCTCAGGTGTTGTAACTAGGGACATTGCTCATTTAACAAAAGGGAAAGTAATTGCCATTGATGATTCTAAAGAAATGATTAAGGTTGCTAAAAATGTTCTTAAGATGTATAAAAACATTGAACTAAGGGTAGGAAATGCAGAGAATCTCCCTTTTAAAGATAATATGTTTGACATTGTAACTTGCAATCTGCTTCTAATGTGGGCCGCAAATCCACAAAAAGTTGTTAATGAAATGGCACGTGTTACAAAACCTGGCGGAATTGTGCTTGCAACACTAGAACCAGATTATGGCGGTAAACTACATTGGCCTGAAAACCAAAAAGTTGACCCTATTTTCTCTGGAAAAGCAATAAAATCTAAAGGTGGCGATCCACATATTGGTAGAAAATTACGTGCTTTGTTTGTTAGAGCTGGTCTAAAAACAAAAGTAGGAATTGGAAATAATAGAATATGGAGTTGTGAAGAGGATAAAGCATATTATCTTCATGCAAGAGATTTTTATGTAAAAGCATTAAAAGAAGCAGGATTGTCCCAGCAAGAAATTGACAAATGGGAATATGATTATTTGAAATCATTGGATGAAGGTGTACAACTTAATTTCTTCCCACAGTTTTATGCAATCGGTAAGAAACCAATGGTTTTATAATCAGCTACAAATTTACTTTTTTTAGTTGAAAATGCCCGCTAAAATAATTGATGGTAGAAAGATAGCAGAAAAAATTCGTAGCGATGTTTCAAAAGAAATTTTAGAAATTAAATCAAGATATCAAATCCCACCAAATATTATCACCATAAAAATAGGCAGTGACCCTTCATCAGATCTTTATTTGAAACTAAGAGACAATGCCTGTAAAGAAGTAGCTATTTTATCTAGCCATTTAGAGTTTAAAGAAAATGTTTCTGAGAAAGAAGTTTTAAAATCAATAAATAAACTTAATCAAGATAAAAACATTCACGGAATTTTGATACAACTTCCGGTTCCTAAACATCTTTCTTCGGATAATTTAATTAATGCATTGGAACCAAGAAAAGATGTTGAAGGATTAAATCCATATAACATTGGTAGGACATTAAATGGTGATGAATACATAGTTCCTATCACACCACTATCCGTTCTGACTATTTTAGAACATGAAAAAACAAAACTTGAAGGAAAAAATATAGTTATTATTAATCATAGTAAACATGTTGGTAAACCACTTGCTGCTTTATTTTTAAACAGGAATGCAACAGTTAGTGTTTGTCATGTTTATACAAAGGATCTAAAAAGTTTTACAACAAATGCTGATATTCTTGTATCTGCAACTGGTGTACCTAAACTTATAAAAAATGAACATATTAAAGAAAATGCATTTGTAATAGATGTTGGAATAATAAAAACAAAAGACGGTATATGCGGTGATATTGATTTCGAAGCTGTTAAAGAAAAAGCAGCTATTATCACACCTGTACCTGGTGGTGTTGGACCTGTTACAGTTGCCTGCTCATTAATAAACATGATAAAAACCTTCAAAAACTGTATTGAGGAAAAAAAGGGATGAATAAATTTCATTTTTTATCTTTAGTTTGCTTTATAATTGGTATAGTTTTTTTTATTTTAGGTTTCTTACAAGGTGATGTCCAAACTGGTATTTTTGTGGTATTTCCATTTCTTGTCGGTTCTGGAATTTATGCTTTTGCTGGTGTTATTTTCATTTTCATTGCGGCCTTGTTCTTTATATTTGGTTTTTCAACTCGTATTGAATCAGATGAATTGAGCCTTGACCAAGAAAATTCTCAACCAATTAAAAAGACATCTGTAAAAGGAGGTGGAGTAGTTCTAATAGGGCCCATTCCTATAATTTTTGGTTCAAACTGGAAAATTGCAGTTTTTTTAATTATTTTAGCGATAATACTTATTCTTGTTGTTTTTTTTGCTTTAAGATTAATGTAATTTTATGCTTCACTTTTACTAAAGAAATAAGTACCAAGTCCCATCATAAAAGCGCATATAAAAAAAACAATTACTAAATTAATCAAAGGATCGAATTTCCAGTTTATTCCTGTTAAACTCCCTCTTAAACCATCAACCATATAAAATAGAGGATTAGCATAAGACGCATTAATTATAAATTCAGGTATATTTTTATTTGTTGCTATTGGGAAAATTGCTGAAGAAAGGAAAAAAAGAGGTAAAATAATTAAGTTCATAATAATCTGAAAACCCTGGAAATCTCTCATTTTGGTTGCTATTATTAATCCGAAACCTACTGCTGTAAATGCTAATAGAACCATAAAAATAATAGTTAAAATCAACCCAGCTATACTAGAAACTGTAACCCCTAATAAGATTGCTATTATAAGAATAATAAAACCTTGAACTAGAGATATTGTTGCTCCTCCAACTGTTCTACCTATAATAATTGAAAGCCTGGAAATTGGAGCAACAAGAACCTCTTGTAAAAAGCCAAATTGTTTATCCCATAAAACAGAAACACCTGTAAACATTGATGAAAATAAAATAGCCATTGCAACGATGCCTGGAGCTATAAAATCCATATAATTTCCAGTCATACCTGGAAGTGTTGCACCACTAAGTCCAGATCCAAGAATAAACAATAAAAACAATGGTTGAATTATTATTGCAACAATCCTACTTTTTGATCTACTAAAACGTTTCATCTCTCTAAGCCACATGACATATATTGCTTGGAATTCTGCACTGAGCAAAAACCTTCACACTCCTCTAAATCTACGACGTGCAATCTTTTTTAACATTTGTTCTGGTTCTTCAATTCTAATGTTTTTACCAGTAAAAGATAAAAACACATCATCAAGAGTAGGTTTTCTCACACTAATTGATTTAATTTTTAATCCTAAAGATTGAGCTATTTCAACAATAATAGGAATTTTTTCTTCACCTTTTTCAACACCAAGAGTTAAAAAAGAATCATACATTTTTATATTTTTTATCCAGGGCTCTTTTTGTATTCTAATTAAAAGAATTTCCATATCGTCACAAGAAAGAGTAATAACATCATTACCTACAGAGTTTTTTAGATTGGTTGTTGTATCGATAACAAGTATTTTTCCTTGATCAATAATTCCAATTCTTTCGCATAAATAATCCGCTTCATCCATGTAATGGGTTGTAAGAAAAATAGTTGTTCCTTCTTCTTTATTCATCTTTTTAATATATTCCCAAATGGCTCTTCGAGTTTGAGCATCAAGACCAAGTGTGGGTTCATCCAAAAATAAAACAGTTGGATGATGCATAAGACCACGGGCTATTTCCAGTCTACGTTTCATACCACCTGAATAGTTTTTAACAAAAACATCTTTTTTATCTTCTAAATCAACTAGTTTTAAAACCTCGTTTACCCTAGTTTTCCTATTTTTTTTATCTAAACCATACATCCGTGCATGGAAATCAAGGTTTTCTCTTCCAGTAAGTTCATTATCAAGAGCGGGCTCCTGAAAAACTATACCTATTTTTTTTCTCACTTCATCTCTTTGTTTAATTATGTTAAAACCAGCAACTTCTGCAAAGCCATCTGTTGGATTTAAAAGCGTTGTTAGCATTTTAATTGTTGTTGTTTTACCAGCACCATTCGGACCTAAAAAACCAAATATCTCTCCTTGTTTAACAGTAAAAGATACATTATCAACTGCTGTGAAATCATTAAATTGTTTTGTTAGATTTTCTGTTTTTATTATATCCAAAGTCATTAGTTTCATTTTGGCGTACAATATAATGTTATTAATAAAATTATCTAATAGATTATGTTGAAGAAATATACTTTTTAAGTGAAATGATCTTTTTACAAAAATAAAAGAAAAAATACTATTATTAAAAGGTGGAAATTTAGATTAATTGGTCGCCATTTCTTTTTTCTTACTATGATAAATTTTGTAATATTGCTTCCTTCGTTCTCTAACTTCAGGTCTACTATTATATTCTTTTAAGTATATTTTTCTTCTTTTTTGTACTTCAGGTCTTGATGAATATTCTTTCAGATATGCTTTTCTTTTCTTTTTAACATAGGATCTTTTTGCATATCGTCGTGCCCACTTTCTATTATGTTCTTTTACTTCGGGTCTACGATTATATTCTCTATAGAATTTTAATAATTTTTCACGGTTCTTCGGATTATTTCGAAACTCTTTATTTTTAATACTAACGCATTTTATGCAATAAAGTGCTAGGCCGTCACTGCTTTCTTTCCTCTTATGAAACTCGGATGCTAGTAGAGTTTGATGGCATCTTCTGCATTCTTTTTCATTTGGGATATTTTTCAGTCTCTCTTTCCATTTACCACTTAAAAGATATTTTTTACGAGTTTCTTTAGCTATTTTTCTGTCACATTCCTTACAATTTGAACTCAAACCATCCTTACTTCTAGTTATTGGATAAAATTGAGATGTAGATAATATCCTTTTGCATGTATTACATTTCTTTTCAAATGTTGGAAATAATGTAAATAAATCATCTTTTTTCTTATACCGTTCAGATTCCCATTTTTGAATGTATATATCCTGGCGTTTTTTCTCACAATCTTTACAAGCTGATGTCAGTCCATCTTTATGTCGCTTGTTTTTATTGAAATATGAAATTGGTAGAATCCTATGGCACCCGATACATTCTTTTTCTATTAAATCTTTATTGACCTCATAATATTTTACTTTCCATTTATAAATATAGTTTTTTTGTCTGTTTTTTTCGCATTCTATACAAGTTGCATTAATACCATTTTTAAATCGTCTATTTTTGTAAAATTTTACAATTGGTAATACACGATGACAGAGGTTACATTCTTTTTTTTCCAGAATTGTTTTTTTATTTGATCGATCTTGCTCCCATTTTTCAACAAATTGTTTTGTTTTTTGTAATTCGCACTCCTTGCAATAAAAACTTAAACCGTCTTTACGACTAACACTTTCATAAAATTTAGAAACAGGAAGGATTTGATTGCATAATGGGCATTTTTTTTCTTTTATAGAATAATGTTTTTCTAGTCGTTCTTTTTTCCAACGTGTTTTATATTCTAATACTCGTTGTTTTTGACAGCTTTTACAGAGACTCTCTAATCCATCCTTAGAGTTTATGCTTTTAGTAAATTCTGATGATGGTAATATTCGATCGCATTTAATACATAACTTTTTTTCAAGTTGTTCAGTTCGTTCGTTTTTCCATCTTTCTTTCAACTTTTTATGTCGTTTTGCTGTGCACTCTTTACAAATATGGCTTTTACCACTTTTATGATTTATATCATTTGAAAATTTATCAATTGGTTTTATCTCAAGACAATCTTTGCATTGTTTCTCTTTTGGAAAATATAGTATTTTTGAACGTTCTTCTGCCCATTTTTTCTTAAATTCTTTTAATTTCTTACTTTGACATTCTTTACATAATGGTCTATAGCCATCTTTGAAGTTTTTATTTTTTACAAAATCAGGTAATTGTTTTACTTGAGAACATACATTACATTGCTTTACTCCGAGTAGAATTTCCCCCATTCATTTTAGTTATTTTTATTATAAATATAAAAGTTATTACACATATTAATAACTAAAATTTTCATCGAAATCTTTATCTATTTATCGATATTAATACATATTCTAGATTAAGGGAGGTTAATAGATGAGAAAATTATTGGTAATATTTGCAATATTTGTTTTGTTAGTAAGTATGTTGATGGTAACAGCAGTACAACTAAGAATTCAGGATACGAATGTTTTAGATCCAGATGGGAGTTTTTCAGGATATATTGGAATTCCCAAACAACCAGATCCGATAATTATGGGTAATATATCAGGAGTATATAAGTTACGAAACCGTGGTGGCGGATTTAACGCAAGTTGGGATATTGATTTTAAAAACTATAGTGGTACCGGAACGGTACGTGGCTTTTTTGGAAAACATATATTGTTAGGAAAATTATCTGTAGAAGGTTATAATAAAACACTACCTATTATTGGCTTTATTGGGTTTGATACAGAAAACCAAACATTTAAAGGACGAGCTATGTCATATATTGGTCCAGCACTATACTTTTGGGGAACCTACGAACCATATTAAATTATCCCCAAACCTTTTTTTATTTTCTGTTTATTAAGGTTACTTGAATGTCTTTCTATTCTGAAATAATCCAACTTTTTCTTTCAAAACAAATCCGTTCTAAAGAAGATCTACATAAAGTAAAGGTTAGACTTTGTAAAAAATATAAAATGAATGTTATTCCTCCTGATAGCTCCGTTCTTTTACATTTACCTGAAGATTTTTCAGAGGAAGATAAAGAGAATGCCATTTCCATTTTAAGAAAAAAAGCAACACGTACAATATCAGGAGTTGCTATTGTAGCAGTAATGACATCACCAACTGAATGTCCACATGGTTTATGTATTCCTTGTCCTGGTGGAGTAAAAAATAATACGCCCCAAAGTTACACAGGATACGAACCTGCTGCTATGAGGGCATCACTTAATAATTTTGATCCGTATCTACAGACTAAAAACCGTTTACATCAACTTAAATCAATAGGTCACTCCACAGATAAAATTGATTTTATTTTAATGGGGGGAACATTCACATCAAGAAATCCTTTTTATCAAGAATGGTTTGTAAAACGTTGTTATGATGCATTAAACGGCAAAGACTCTAAATCATTAGAAGAAGCAAAGAAAAAAAATGAAACAGCGCAATCGCGTTGTATAGGTCTTACTGTTGAAACAAGACCTGATTGGTTACGAATTCAACATGCAGACCAAGTCTTAAATTTTGGAGGAACACGAGTGGAGCTAGGTGTACAAACAGTTTTTGATAATATTCTTAGTAAAATGGAGCGTGGTCACACGGTTACAGATTCTATACATGCAACTAGAATTGCTAAAGAATGTGGCTTTAAAGTATGTTACCACGTGATGCCAGGACTTTTTGGTTCAGATGAAAAAAATGATATTGAATCATTTATAACAATTTTTCAAGAATCCTTATTTAAACCAGATATGATAAAAATTTATCCAACTCTTACAGTTAAAGGAACAAAACTTTATGATTTATGGGAAAAAGGTGAATATGAACCACTTTCAACAAAAAAGGCATTAGAACTTATTGTTAAAATTAAAAGTTTTATTCCAGAATGGGTTCGTGTACAAAGAATACAAAGAGATATTCCATCATCTTATATTGATGCAGGAGTTGATAAAAGCAATTTACGTCAACTAGTTGAATATGAAATGAAAAAATATGGTGTTAAATGCAGATGTATCAGATGTAGAGAAATAGGTTTTAAATCCCTTAAGGAAAAAATAGAAATCGATAAGGATAATTTAAGTTTTAGTTATAGTTTTTATAATGCAAGTGGTGGAGAAGAAATTTTTATTTCATTAATTGAAAAAGACCTAGATGCTATTGTTGGTTATCTCCGATTAAGAAACATTGTTAATTCCCATAGATTTGAGCTTCAAAAAAATCCTTGTATGATTATTCGTGAGTTGAAGGTTGTTGGTAGAGAATTATCACTTGGTAAAAGAACCAAAGAAGCATTACAGCATAGGGGATATGGTAAAGATTTAATGAAGGAAGCTGAACGAATATGTAAAGAGGAGTTTGATAAAAAACATTTATTTGTCCTCAGTGGTGTTGGTGTAAAAGAATATTACCGAAAACTTGGTTTTAAGGATAATGGTGTATATCTTAGTAAGACTATAATATAGGTTTTTGTTTTCAGGTTTTGGTTATGAAAATTCATACTGAATGTGTACCATGTTTACTTAAACGTATTATTTTCGAGGTTGAACAAAGTACAAAAGACAAAGATGTTAAGAATAAAGCAATACAGAATGCTTGCAGGATTCTTTCAGAACAATTTGATCTAAATGTCTGTAGTGCTTCTATTGCTACAAAGGTTCATAGAATCGTATATGAAACCCTTGGTGATGATGATCCATATAGAGATTTAAAAAAACAAAGTAATAAAGTCGCTGAAGGTCTTGTTCCAAAAGTTGAAGAATTTATCAGTTGCTCTGATGATCCACTGAGAATAATAATTATTTGTTCAATAGTTGGAAATATGATGGATTTTGGTATAGACGGAGCAAGCAAACATCCAGAATTTTTAACAGAAGTATTTGAGGATATGTTTGTTGATGACCTTGGTTATGATGACACAGATGATTTAAAAAAACTATTAAATGAATCAAAAAAAGTATTACTTTTTACTGATAATTGCGGAGAGATAGTTTTTGATAAAATTTTATGTCGTGAAATTAAAAAATTCAATCAAAATATTTTTTTAACATTAGTTGTGAAGGGCGAACCAATCATTAGTGATGCAACATTAGAAGATATAAAAGATATGAATTTTGAAGAAGTTACTGATGAAATACTTACTACTGGCTGTTTTGCAATTGGTCTTGATTTCGACAAATTGACAACAGAACTTAAATCAGCTCTTGATCAAGCTGATTTGATTATTTGCAAAGGTATGGCTAACTATGAAGCCTTCTCGGAAACAAATTATAGTCCAGTTGCCTATCTTCTAAGAACAAAATGCACTCCTATAGCAAGCTCTATGAAACTACCACAAAATATTAGTGCTGTAAAACTGTATTTCTAAAGGCTATTTTTTTTCTTTTAACTCTTTAACAAAAATAAATAACAAGAGAGAACATACAGCAAGAATAAATGCAAAAAGGAATGTCGCTTGAGGGGATATACTCCCCCAAATTAAACCAGCAATAACACCTCCGGGTAGTGCTATAAGTCCTGTAGCTGTATGGAATGCTCCAAGAGCTGTTCCTTTTAAATCAGTTGGTGACAAATCAACAACAAATGCCCTTTGAACACCATCAATCAAGGCAAAAAATAGTCCATAGGTTACAAAAAGTACTATTATTAAATAAAGCTGAGTTGTTAAGGAAAGACCTATAGCTGAAATAGCAAACAATATATAACCAATCATTAGGATTGGTTTTCTTCCTATTCTATCGGAAATAATACCAGCCGGGATAGTAAATATTACATAAACAACATAAAACAAAACATATAGAAGAATTGCATTTTCATCTGTGAATCCAATATTTTTTGCTTTTAATAAGAGAAAAGCGTACCCAAAATTTCCTAATGCAAAAATGGTTGATATAATAATAAAAAGTCTTAAATTCCATGGTAATTGTTTCAGACTAAATTTAAATGATTTTGATTTATGTTTTATTGGATCTTCTGTTTTCTTTTTTTCTTTAATTAATAGTATAAATAAAACTGCAATAATACCTGGTATAAATGCTACTAAAAACGTGTTTTTGTACCAAAGTATAGGCAGAAGAAGGAATGCAAGAACCGCACCCATTACTGAGCCAATACCATCCATTGCTCGTTGAAAACCAAAAGCTTTTCCTCTTATAGATTCATCCACAGATTCTGCTACGATAGCATCTCGTGGTGCATCTCTAATTCCTTTTCCAATCCGTTCAACTACTCTTACTATAAGAATGAATGGCCATGATGTTGTTAATGTAAACAAAGGTTTAGTAATAGACGATAAGCTATAACCAGCAAAAACAAATGGTTTACGTCGTTTAATTTTATCTGACCAAAAACCTGAAAATACCTTTAGTAATGATGCAGTAGTTTCCGCTGCCCCTTCAACAAGACCAACAACCCAAGCACCAGCACCAAGTGAAAATAAATATAATGGAATTAGAGGAAAAATCATTTGACTACTTAAATCAGTAAATAGACTAACAAAGCCAACGATTATAATATTCCGTGTTAATCCTCTTAAAAAAGAAGTTTTATTCATTGAACCTCCAATTGTCAATAAAAACCTTTTTGCAATTGGAGTATACACTTCTATATATTTAATTAGAAACTAAATTTTTTTCTTGTTTTATTTGCTATTGCAACAAGACTAAGCATAACAGGTACCTCGGTTAATACACCTACTACTGTTGCAAGTGCCGCACCTGAGCTGAGACCATAAACAGATATTGCAACCGCTACAGCTAGTTCAAAAAAGTTACTGGCACCAATCATAGCAGCTGGAGCCGCGATATCATGAGAAAGTTTCCAAATATATGCCCATCCGTATGAAACTGCAAAAATAAAATAAGTCTGAATAACTAACGGTATTGCAATTAATATTATATGAAATGGATTTGATAAAATTATTTCCCCCTGAAAAGAAAAAAGTATTATAAGCGTAAGTAAAAGCCCAATGATTGTGATTTTACCGAATTTATCTAAAAGATTATTAAGAGCTTCCTCTCCTTTCTTTTTTATTACAAGATATCTAGTTAAATATCCAAATACAAGGGGAATAACAATAAAAAATACAACAGAAAGAGCTAGAATTTCATATGGAATAGATAAACCACTTATACCTAGTAAAAACGAAACAATTGGCACAAAAGCAAAAAGAATTATCAGATCATTAGTAGCAACCTGAACTAATGTATAACCGGGATTGCCTTTACTCAAGTAACTCCAGACAAAAACCATAGCAGTACAAGGAGCAGCTCCTAGAAATACAGCACCAGCTAGATATTGTTTCTGTAATTCTGGATCTATTAAATTTGAAAAGATTATTGTTAAAAATAAAACCGCGAAGAAATACATTGTAAAAGGTTTAATAACCCAGTTAACAACCCATGTGATAATTAAACCCTTTGGTTTTTTAGCAGCATTTACAATACTTGTAAAATCAACGCGGACCATCATTGGATATATCATAAGCCAGATTAGAATTGTAACAGGAATCGACACATGAGCGTACTCTAACTTACTTAAGGATTCAGGAAATATTTGAAAAAATTTTCCGATTAATATACCTAAAATAATACACAATATAACCCAGATACTTAGAAATTTTTCAAAAAAACTTAGTTTGGTATCACTCATTTATTTGCAGCACTCTGTTTTTATCTTTAGTTTGATAGATAGTTTCTCTACTTTTCTCAAAATGTTATAAATATTAGAATCGGTTAGGCTATAAACAATGTTTTTTCCAACTTGTTTTGTTTTTACAAGACCACAACATTTCAATCTATTCAAATGATGAGAAACAAGTGATTGTTCAAGTTTGAGTTTTTTAGCAATTTCAGTTACATTATGATCTTTTTTTCCTAGAAACATTATGATTTTTTTACGGTTATCGTCTACTACACACTTTAAGAAATTATCAACACTCATATGAACCAATATTCATATGAATGATAGTTTATATAAATTTTTTGTTTTAACCGAAATTCTCTATAATCCATGCTTTTATATCATTACGAACTTTTCTAAAAACTGCAAGAGTATCTTCTATACTTCCATTAAAACTTGCAGGGTCCTCAAAACTCTTATGTAAAATTTTTTTACCAGGAAAAAAAGGACAAGACTCTTTTGCATTATCACATACTGTGACGACATAGTCAAATGTTACATCACGGAATTCTTCGATACTTTTTGATCTGCTATCTGAAATATCAATACCAATTTCTTTCATAACCTCAATTGCATAGGGACTTACTTCTTTTGGGGTAGTACCTGCGCTAAATGCTTCATATTTTGATTTAAATAACGTATTTAGTAACCCTTCTGCCATCTGGGATCTAGCACTATTGTGTGTACATAAAAATAACACAGTTTTTTTCTTCATACTTTCTTGACACCGGTGAAACAGGTTTTTGATGTCTCTTCGCGGCAGTCAATTTCCACACGTTCACCTGTTACCATATAAATTATTTTTTCAGCAATTTTACAGGCATGATCACCACAGCGCTCAAGATAACGAGCAATCATAATATAGTAAGTACATCGAGTAATTACTGTAGGGTCTTCCATCATATAACTAAGACATTCTCTAAAAATAGAATATCGTAGCTCATCTACTGTGGTTTCTCTATTAATGAAATCATTAAATTTTGATATATCACCAGTCTCAAAAGCATAAAGTGCATCGTTAATCATACCTGTTACAATTTCAGACATATGTGGAAGACTTACCAATTTTTTAACATGACCAGTTTTTTCAAATTCATAAACTAATTTTGCGATATCTTTACCATACCTACCTATTCTATTTAGATAAGTAATCATTTTTAAAATACATGCAATTTCACGTAAATCACTTGCCATTGGTTGATAAAGCGCAATTAATCTCAATGTTTTGTCCTCAATTTTATCATCCATATCAGCAAGTTTAAACTTATTTGAAACAACCCAGTCAGCTTTTTGTTTATCTATATCTATTAAAGCCTCGACAGATTTTGAAAGCATATCTTTTGCTAAATGCCCCATTTTATCAACGTCTTTTTTTGTCTGTTTTAATTCAATATGAAATTTTTCAACCATTATTCATCCTCCTATCCAAATCTTCCTGTAATATAATTCTCAGTTAATTCCTCTTTCGGGTTTTCGAAAATCTGCTTAGTTTCCCCATATTCGATGAGTTTTCCAAGGTACATATACGCTGCATAGTCGCTCACACGAGCTGCTTGTTGCATGTTATGGGTAACAATAATAACAGTATATTTCTGTTTTAGTTTATAAATAAGATCTTCGATTTTTGCAGTAGCAATAGGATCAAGTGAACTACAAGGTTCATCCATTAGAATAACTTCGGGTTTGATAGCAAGGGCTCTAGCTATGCAAAGTCTCTGTTGCTGTCCTCCAGACAGCCCCATTGCAGATTCTTCTAGTCTTTCCGATACTTCATCCCATAGAAAGGCTTCTTTCAAACTACCTTCAACAATTTCATCAAGTTTCTTTTTATCGTTAATGCCTGCAACACGAGAACCATAGGCAATATTCTCATAAATACTCTTTGGGAAAGGATTAGGTTTCTGAAATACCATGCCGACTTTTTTTCTTACTTCAACAACATCCATATTTTTTCCATAGATGTTTTTTTCATCTAGATATATACTTCCTTCAATGCGGCAAAAAGGTATTATGTCATTCATTCTGTTCAGGCATCTAATTAAAGTGGATTTACCACATCCTGATGGTCCTATGATTGATGTAACTTTATGCTGTTTTACCGGCATATCTACATTATAGAGTGCTTGTGCTTTGCCATACCATAGATTTAATTTTTTTACTTCCATCTTATTTGTCATTTTTTTCACCATCTTATTTTTTTACGATATTTATTACGAATTAAAATAGCAACTAAGTATAGTAGTAACACAACTATCATTAAAATTAATGCAGTTCCGTATTGGTTTGTTTTTGAGTTGGGTACTGTGGTAGCAAGTATATACAAATGATAAGGCAAGGCAGATACGGGTTGAAACACTGAATTTGGTAAAAATCTTGATGAAAAAATTACTGCAATAAATAATATAGGTGCAGTTTCACCAGCGGCTCTACCTAAACCAAGAATTGCCCCAGTCATGATACCTGGTGTTGATGGCGGAAGAACGACTCTCCTTATTGTTTGCCATCTTGTAGCACCCAATGCATAACTACCCTCTCTCAAGGAATGAGGTACAGCTTTCAATGCTTCCTCTGTTGTTCTTATTATTGTTGGAAGAATCATAAATGCAAGTGTTATCTGTCCAGCTAACATACTTTTAGGCCATCCTAGAATATATAAAAATAAAGCTAGTCCAAATAATCCAAAAACAATTGAGGGCGTTCCGTTTAATAAATCAGCACCAATTCGAATTATTTTTGTTAATTTTCCTTCTCGAGTGTATTCTGTTAGATATACTGCTGAAAACACACCAATAGGTAATGCTATTAAAATTGCTCCTCCTGCTAAATAAAAAGTACCAACAATAGCAGGAAAAATACCACCAGATCTACCTAGACTTCTAGGTGATTGCGTAATAAAATCTAAATTCAATGCTCCAATGCCATTGCTTATTATATCCTGTAGTATAATAACTAAAAATGCTAAGACAATAAGGACACACATAGTTATTAAAACGAAAGCTATGTGTTGAGAATTTTTGGCGGTTATTTTTTTTCTAATTAGGTAAAATCCTACTATTATAAGACCGATAAAACTGGCTATAAGTATTCCAAAAATCCATAGGAATAATAATATAGTTATACATAAAATAATAACATTTAGACGTTTCTTTATTTTTTGTAAAATTTTTATAGATAAAATTAGATTTTTTTTCTTATCGGTTTTAGAAGAACTAGCTAAATGTTTTTCTTTTAGTTTCTTTAGTACATAATAAGCAATAAAATTAACGGCTAATGTGATTATTAAAAGAATAAATGCCAGTCCAAATAATGAATGTTGCCAAAGCGATCCATGAGGAGCCTCTCCCATTTCAATTGCAATGGCTCCGGTTAATGTTTTCACAGGAGAAAATGGATTTGTTAAAATTGGTATGTTTGCTGCATTTCCTGTCACCATTAGTACAGCCATTGTTTCTCCAATAGCTCTACCAATTCCAAGAATAATTGCAGCTGTGATACCAGACAGTGAAGAAGGGATTACCACTTTACTTATAGTTTGCCATTTTGTTGCACCTAGTGCTAAAGATCCCTCTTTGAAATATTGCGGTACAGAAGTAATTGCATCTTCTGCTACACTTGTTATTGTTGGTATTGCCATAATAGCTAGTATTATTGATCCTGCCAACCATCCTTCAGCAGAAGTTATATTAAAAGTATTTTGTATCCATGGTATTAAAACAATAAGGCCGAAAAAACCATAAACAATAGATGGTATTCCAGCAAGTAATTCTATTGCTGGTTTTGCAATTGTTTTTATCCAAACTGGAGCTAGTTCTGCAATAAAAATTGCACTTCCTATGCTAAGTGGTATTGCAATTAGCATTGCACCAAATGTGCATATCAATGTCCCAGTAATCAGTGGTAAAGCACCAAATAATGGTTTAAAACCATATATTATCCCTTCAGGTTTCCAGACAGTACCAAGTAAAAAATCAACTATGCCTATCTCACCAAACGCAGGAAATGATTCGTTTAAAAGAAAAAGAATTATAGAAAATATTACGCCAATAGCAACTAGTGCACAGATAAACAGAAATATCGCTATTAGCTTCTCTGTAAATTTTACTCTATTTCCATTTATAGAGAATTTTTGTTTTATTGATTTTGGCAGCAAAGGCATATATTTTTTAACTTCCTAAACGAAAGCTCAATTTTTTAATTATTCTCTTTATTAAATCAATGGAACAAAACCCTCTTCTTGTACAATTTGTTGTCCTTCTTCACTTAGTATAAAATCTATGAATTCCTCTGCAATTCCAGTTGCTGGACCATTTGTATATAAATATAAATACCTCCAAACTGGGTATTTACCATCTAAAACATTTTGTATTGATGGTGCAATATAATTTCCTTGTTTATTTTGTAGATTTATACCTTTAACTTGACTGGTTACATAACCAAGTCCTACATAACCTATAGCATTTTGATTTCCTGCTACAGTGTCATGAACTAAACCATTTGAATTTTTCTCTAGCATTATGGAAGAAAAATTCTCCTTACCCATTACATGTTCGAAGAAAAACTCTCTTGTTCCAGAAGCACTGTCTCTTCCAACTAAAACGATATCACCTGAGCCACCTAGTTCACTCCAACTTGTTATTGTACCATTATAGATTCCTTTTACTTGAGTAATGGTTAGATTCGAGACAGGGTTAGCAGAATTTATAATAATTGCAATGCAATCGATTGCAATAGTTGTATTTAATAGATCCGGATATGTTTCCAGTTCTGAGGCTTTTATCTCTCTTGAAGACATACCAATATCTACTTTTCCACTGCCTGCGGCAGATATGCCATTTGAAGATCCAGTTCCAGTTACCTGGATATCTACATCTACATGTTGATCCATATATTTTTCTGCTTCAGCTTGTATTATTGGAAATACTGTTGTTGATCCATCAATTACTAAAGTTTTTATTTCATTGTCATTTCCTACACAACCGCTTAATATTCCTACTAAAATAGTGATTGTAGCTATTATTACCAGCATTAATTTTCCAATTTTTTTATCATTTATTCCAATCATTTGTAATCATTTACACAAAAAGCCTATGTGAATATATAGTTTATCTATATATACTCTATTCAAATATATATTAAATATAGGTCTATATAGTTATATATTAAAGATTATTAATATATGATGTATATCTATACTAATACAGATAAGGCGATAATATGGAAATTAGACGTGTACAGATGACTGGTGGTTCTTCATATATTATAACACTTCCAAAAGAATGGATTAAAGCATCAAATATCAAAAAAAATGATCCTATTGGATTACTAATTCAATCAGATGGCACATTACTTATTACATCAAAGATGAAACAGGAACAACTCTATAAAGTTAAAGAATTTGATACAAGTAAAATATCAAAACAAACCTTTCTCTTACGTCAATTAATTGGCGCCTATATTGCAGGGCATACTTCAATCATTGTTAAATCCTCTTCAAGAATACCGGCAACTGTAAGAAATGTACTTAGAATATTTACTCAAACTACTATAGGACAAGAAATAGTTGAAGAAACTGATAACTCGATAACCTTAAAGGATTTATTAAATCCATTAGAAATGCCATTAGATCGAACAATTAAAAGAATGCAAATCATTGTAAAAGGAATGAATGAAGATGCCTTAAAAGCTGTAAAAACTGGTGATACCAAGTTAGCAGATGAAATTATTTTAAGGGATACCGAAGTTGATCGGCTACATTGGCTAATAGCTAGACAATATCATATGATTTTACAAAATGTTAGTCTTGCAGAAAAAATGAATATTACAATTGATTTATCATCTACTTATTTTTTAATTAGTAGAATCATTGAACGTATTGGTGACCATATAGTAAGAATTGCACAGAACATTCAGTATTTAAAAATTAATAAACAAAATCAAAAAATAATAGATAAAATTGAAGTAGCAAACAGTCTCGCATTAGATATTTTTAATATAAGTATTGGTGCTTTTTTTAGAAAAGATATTAAAGCATCCAATGAAAATATTGACACAGTTGAAAAATTAGAAAAACTTTGTGAAGAAATAAATACACTTGCATTGCAACAAAAAGGAATTATTGCAATATCTATTGGTTACATTGCTGATAGTATAAGAAGAATAGGTGAATACGCTGAGGATATATCAGAAACTGTCATAAACTATCTTGTTGCAGAACATTAATATATTATTAAAAAATTAGAGGAGTTTATATTCTACTTTTTAATTACAATGTTTCAAGGGGAGTGTAATTGACAATCTTAATAGGAGTTACGTGATTAAATGAAGATTATTTCATGGTTGATACCACAAGAAAAGCGTTTTTTTGACATGATCGAAAAACAAAGCGAAAATGTTCTCGTCGGCATAGATGCATTAGTCGACATGATTGAACATTATGAAAATATGGACGAAAAACGAGAAAAAATCAAAAAAATAGAAAATGACGGCGATAAGATGGTCCATGATATTTTTGCAGAGTTAAATAAAACATTTATTACCCCGATTGACCGGGAAGATATTTCAAAGTTAACAAGTTCACTTGATGATATTCTCGATAATTTAGAAGCAGTAGCAGAACGTTTAGTACTTTATAATATAAAAAAACCCCCGATATACATGCATGAATTTGTACAGACACTTCAAAAAACTACTCATAATATGCACGAAGGAATCGTTCTCCTACGGAATTTTAAAAACGCAAAGCAGATTAAGGATTTTTGCAGGGAAGTCAACACTCTAGAGAATGACGGAGATGCACTGTTGAGAAAAGCAACCGCTGAACTTTTTAATGGAAAAAATCCCATAGAGATTATAAAAATAAGGGAACTATATGAGGATATTGAAGCTGCGATTGACCGATGTGAAGATGTTGCAGATGTGATTGGGGACATACTTGTGAAATATAGCTAGGACGAAGCTAAAAGATTATGGAGCAATATATGTGTGAGGGTATTGTCAAGAACAAACGAGCTGCTATTTTCTGTGAGGGTTATGTTTGATTGAATTCGTTTTGCTTATCGCTATAGCAATAGCGTTTTTCTTTGCCTTCTGGAATGGGTTCACAGATGCAGCGAATGCAATCGCGACAATTATTGCTACAAGAGTACTGACACCTATCAGAGCTGTTATTCTTTCCGCATTCGGCAACTTCGTGGGGATGTTCTTTGGAGTTGCGGTAGCAACAACCATAGGTAAAGGTATCATAAATCCAGAAATAGTTACTGCTCATCTTGTGATCGCAGCGCTTGTCGGCGGACTTATATGGGATGGGATAACATGGTTTTTTGGTATACCCTGCTCGGAATCACATGTCCTAATAGGAGGTCTAGTGGGCGCAGGTATAGCTGTAGGTGGAATCGAAGTTGTCAAACTTAACGGTATTGTAGATAAAGTCCTCATACCAATGGTTACTTCACCGCTCATTGCATTTCTCTTTGCATTCCTGTTCGCAGTTCTCATTATTAGGTTATTCAAGAAACATTCGCCTAGTAGAATTAACAAACACTTCGGGAAACTGCAGCTACTTTCCTCTTTCTTTTTTTCAGTTACTCATGGTACAAACGACGCACAAAAGACAATGGGATTAATAACAGCTTTAATGGTGGCGTATGCAATACTTCCCGCGTTCGAGATTCCTTTATGGGTGATGTTAGCATCTTATATTTCCATCTCCTTAGGTACATTATTAGGTGGTTGGCGTATCGTTAAGACAATGGCTGTTAAAATAACAAAGTTACAACCATACCAGGGTTTCTGCGCTGAGACTAGTGGAGCTATAGTACTTGCAGGCTCAGCATATATAGGTTTTCCCGTCAGTACAACGCATGCCATCTCAGGTTCAATTATGGGTGTAGGTGCGACGACCAGACTATCTGCAGTAAGGTGGGGTGTTGCAAGAAAAATCGTGTGGGCTTGGATACTTACGATGCCCATGTCAGCGGTTTTCTCATATGTCACCTATCAAATAATAAGAATCTTGATATAAATTTTCAATCCACTAATTTATCCTTTCATCTTTTGAATAAATGAATGAAACCTTAATGGTTTATATTCTTGATAATTTTACTAGATTAACTTCCTTTTTTTACATATAAAATTACGGGTTCTATCATCGGAGTCGGGTCTGCTAAAAGGCTTACTGCCGTTCGATGGGGTGTTGCAAGAAATATCGTCTAGGCCAGGATTCTCACTATCCCAGTGAGTGCAGTTATAGAATTTTTCTCTTATTATATCATTAGTTTTTTCATATAAAAACTAACAATGCTCCTATAATTTCTAATAAATTTTAGTCATAATATCTATTAAAACAACAACCATCAGAAAGATTAAACTCAATCACTTTTTTCTGCTCACCCTTTTTAACATTTATCACAGTTACCTCAATTTTATCCTTATTTATATCTATAATATTAAATGTATATCCAAGATGAGCACGTGTACGGTTACAAGAAAATGTTCCAGCATTTACTAATAAAGTTTTATGTATTTTAACAGCCCATGGAACATGTCTATGACCCATAAGAACCAAAGGGATCTCATTTTTTAAAATAATATCAAGTGTTTCACCAGCATCCTCGATAATATTTGCTTCTCTACCAGAATTAGGAACCGGAATTAAATGATGATGAAAACCAATAACAGTCATTTTATTTTTCTTCTTAATTGCCTGTTCAATACGTTCGTGCCTACCTCTGCCTAATCTTCCATCGTCTTTATCAGGTTCACTAGATGCAAGAGCAACAAGAATCACATTGTCATAGTTACGAATAAAATCTGTTTCACCAAAAACCTCACGAAATAGCTTAAAACCTAAATTACGTTCGTCATGATTACCAGGAACAACTGCTGGTTTAACATTAATTTCTTTTATTTTTTCCCTGGCCAGATCATACTCAGAAAGCAAACCATCTGTTGTTAAATCACCTGAAATAAAAACTAAATCAGGATTAATTTTATTTAATAATTTTACTGCTTTTTCATATACTTTTTCATTAAAATCAGTTCCATAATTAAAATGTATATCAGATATATGTGCAATTTTCATAAAAGCTGATAAACAGAGTATGCTTATATTTTTTATCTATATTAACTATAGATTTTATTTATTTTTTACTTTTATTTTAACATTTTTTTCATTTTGTTTAACTTCAAAATCAACATTGAAAAATTGTTTCAAAACCCACATACTAGTTCTAGCATGGCTACTTAATTCCCTAATAATACAAGAAGAGCATTCATTTTTATTTGAAATAACCATATACGGTAAAAGCTGGTCAAAAGCATGAATATCTAGATTTGCCCCAGAATAGATTTCATTTAACAGATTTCTAACAACTTTTTGACCGACCTCTTCTGAAGATAAGCTTTTTTCACCTAAAACTGTTGTTCCAATAATTGTATCCTTTGATTTTACCCATAGTGTTATTCCTGTACCTGCTGAAAAAGAAGTTGATTGATAAATTTTTATATTTGCTTTTAAATTACTTTTAAGTAATTCATTTATTGTAGCATGTTTAAGCCTTGTACTGATATGTTCTGGTAAATTGGATATATAAATGATACCTTCCACATCAGAAAATATTTGCTCTTCATCTAATTTTAATTGCTTAAAATCTGTATTTGGATATATTGAAATTTCTGCTTCGCCACCTCCTTTTGGATAATAACCTCGTTTTATTAAATTAACATCAATAGATATACCAAAATTTTTAAGTAATGGAATAAAAATATATTTAAAATAATCCCATGTTGGAGCCCACTTAACATCAGTTCCTCCAGTTAATTTAATAGTTAGTGGTTCTTTTGAATTTAAAGAAGCGAGTATACAAGTTTGAAAAACCAAAATTATACTACCAGCTGTACCTATATCAAATTTATACTTTCCGCCCTTTACATCACCTGGGATAAATGTTAAAGTAGATGAACCAATATCTAAACCAGTTGTTTCGGCATTGCATAATTCTTTTACACTTTTTATTGCTATATAATGTTGTGCTTTTATTCCAGGATCAGGTCTATTGGCCCTTATATTTATAATTTTAATTGGTACTTTTTTTAATGCAGAAAGTGCAACAGCTGTTCGTAGAATCTGCCCTCCACCTTCACCATATGATCCATCAATAGATAACAATAATTACCACCATTATTTTTTTAAATGATTAAGAATCATCCAAAGTGCCGCATTACATGTGTGCTCTTTATTTTGAAGACGATTACCCCTAAATTGGTATCTTCGGATATTTGTACCTTTTGAAGTTGAAATAGCAATAAAAACAATACCAACTGGTTTTTCTTTAGTTCCACCAGTCGGTCCAGCAATACCTGTTGTTGCTATTCCTATATCAACATTTGATTTTATTCTAATACTTTCAGCCATAACTTTTACTACCTGTTTACTCACTGCACCATATTTTTTTAAAATATCTTCAGGAACTCCTAAAAGTTTAGTTTTAGCTCTATTACTATATGAAACAATCCCTCTATCAAAATAATCTGAGCTACCAGAAATATTAGTAAGAGTATGTGCAATTAACCCTCCGGTACAGGACTCAGCAGTAGCAACTGTTAAATTTTTTTCTTTTAGCAAATTTGAAACTTTTTTTAAAAGATTTTCATCGATCAAGACAAATTACACCTCATGTAATATAACTTTAATGAAGTCCTAACTATTTAAATGATTTTCATGTTTATATCAAAAGTTAAATAGAAATTATTGTTATCCACTCAACAAACTATTATTAGCCCCGTAGTGTAGTGGTTAACATAAGAGACTCTGGATCTCTGGACCCCAGTTCGAATCTGGGCGGGGCTGTGTTTAAATTTACTTAAAATGGAGATAAAATATGGAATCTAATATTGATGAAAAAAAAGATTTCATTCGAGAAATTATTAATGAGGACTTAAAAACGAAAAAGTATAATGGTAGAGTTCATACAAGATTTCCGCCTGAGCCTAATGGTTATCTTCATATAGGTCATGCAAAGTCCATTTGTCTTAATTTTGGAATAGCCAAGGAATATAATGGTAAATGTAACCTTCGTTTTGATGATACAAATCCAGCAAAAGAAGAAGAGGAATATGTTAAATCAATAATAGAAGATGTGAAATGGCTTGGATTTGATTGGGAAGATAGACTATTTTTTGGTTCAGACTATTTTGATAAAATGTATGAATATGCAATTCAATTAATAAAAAAAGGAAAAGCATATGTAGATGATTCATCAGCTGAAGAAATTAGTAGTTATCGTGGAACACTAACAAAACCTGGTTTTGAAAGTTTTTACAGGGATAGATCTGTTGAAGAAAACCTAGAATTATTTGAAAAAATGAAAAATGGTGAGTTTGCTGATGGAGAAAAAGTTCTCAGAGCTAAAATTGATATGGCTCATCCGAACTTGAATATGCGTGATCCTGTTATGTATAGAATATTACATGAATCACATCATCGTCAAAAAGATAAATGGTGTATTTATCCTATGTATGATTGGGCTCATGGGCTGGAAGACTCAGTAGAAGGAATCACTCATTCTATATGCACATTAGAGTTTGAAAATCATCGCCCTCTTTATGATTGGTTTCTTGACCAGCTGGGTGTTTATCATCCTCAGCAAATTGAATTTGCTCGTCTTAATTTAACAAATACAGTGATGAGTAAACGAATGCTTAAAGAATTAGTAGATGGTAAATACGTAAACGGATGGGATGACCCAAGATTACCTACTATTAGTGGAATGCGCAGGCGAGGTTATTCACCAGAGGCAATAAAAAATTTTTGTAAAAGAATCGGTGTAGCAAAGGTAAATAGCATGGTTGATTTTTCATTTCTTGAATACTGTGTTAGAGAGGATCTAAATAAAACTGCCCTGCGTTTTATGGGAGTTTTGCATCCACTTAAAGTTATTATTGAAAATTATCCAAATGATAAAATTGAAGAATTTGATGCAGTTAATAACCCAGAAAATCCGTCCTTAGGTACAAGAAAAAACCCTTTTTCAAATGAACTATTTATTGAACAAGATGACTTTATGGAAGATCCACCTGATAAATTTTATAGACTTGCACCAGGAAGAGAGGTTAGATTTAGATATTCATATTTAGTCACATGTAATAATGTAGTGAAAAAAAATGGAAAGATAGTTGAACTTGTTTGCACAATAGATCCTGAAACTCGAGGTGGATATGCACCTGATAAAAGAAAGGTTAAATCAACAATTCACTGGGTTTCAGTCAGTCATTCTATTGATGCAGAAGTACGTTTGTATGATAGACTTTTTACTGTAGAAGATCCAACTGCACAAAAAGATGCTGATTTTAAGGATTTTATTAATCCTAATTCACTTGAAATTTTAAAATCATGCAAAGTAGAATCAGCTGTAAAAAATCTTAAACAATTTGATAGATTCCAATTTGAACGTTTAGGTTATTTTTGTATTGATAAAGACTCAAAAAAAGACAAATTGATAATTAATAGAACAATTACCCTTCGAGATACTTGGGCAAAAGTTCAACAAAAAATGAAAAAATAAACAGCATAGTTGATTGTATTATTAACTTAATAAATTATTAAATTTAAATTTATTAATAGCCCCGTATTGTAGTGGTCAATCATGCTGGCCTTTGGAGCCGGCGACAGTGGTTCGAATCCACTCGGGGCTATTTTTTATATTTTATAAAAACTATACTCTTATTTTTAAAATAAATAACTATATCTGAACAGGAGTATCAATACATCCAAAATATTATATAATTACATTGCAATCCCTTTCGCCGAAATTATAACTTGTAGCCCTGTGGTGTAGTGGTTAACATTTTGGCCTTTGGAGCCAGCGACAGCGGTTCGAATCCGCTCAGGGCTGCTTATATTTGTTTCTACAGTACTATTTATTATTATCATAATAGTTATCCACTGTTGTTCTAATCCACTAATTATCTATAAAAAATAATAGGATAATAATATGTAAAGAAGGTTTTTTTAAAGATATAAAAATAGGAATAATTTTTAAGGGTATAATGTTTTTGTGATAAATATAATAGTAAAATATTCATCTATATATTAATAAAAAATCAATAATTATTAATATATAGCAGAATCAGATTCCAAACTTAAAAGTGTAAAAATATGGAGGGCATAAAATTTGATGATAGATTTTGATGCCTATATAAAAAAATTTGACAGTTTAGTTACAAAATATATTCCTCCAAAGGAACAATGGACACCTTCAGATTACGCAACCTACGGTCCTCAGGATCTTTATCGAGTACCAGAAAAAAAAGCAAACGAATTATGTTTTGAAGCTATAAAATATCAGTTTAAAAGACATTATGAAAATAACAAAATTTATCATAAATTTTGTGATACCCAAAATTTCTCTATTGATAAAATTAAAAATTATGTAGACCTAGAAAAAATTCCTCTAATTCCAGATAAATTCTACAAAGATTACCCTACTGGTAGGGATTTTGCACTATGGTTAAGTAATATAATTACTGGAGAATTACCTACTATTAAGATATCTGGAAAAAATCCATCTTTTGATGATGTAATCAATGATTTCAACGCATCAGGTATGGTTGTTGCATATAGTAGTGGAACAAGTGGAAAACATACTTTTATTCCACGGGATTTAAGAACATTTAATGTCGCAGAGTATTTAGGTGCAAAAGTTGTTTTAACAATGGCGTATCCTATTTGGGAATATGATATGTACGGATTTCTTCTTATGCCTAATCCATTTAAGACAAATGTATTTGCAGGTAAAGTTTGTACTATTTATTTTGATGTAATAAAAGATGTAAAAGTTGCTATTGATAGAGAAATAGATACTGAAACTATCAGATTGAGTATGTTAGGTGGTCGAGGTATAAAAACCACATTAGCATCAATTGCTATAAAAAGAATGTATAGCAAGATAGTTAACAATATAATTAAGTGGTTAGAGCAAAATGAAAAGCAAGGAAACAAGATTGCTTTTGCCGGTGCCCCTTTTCTACTTTATTCAGTTATGAACAAGCTAGAGAAAGATGGTAAAACATTTAATTTTTCTAATAGAGGGGCAATATTAACAGGTGGGGGATGGAAAATACATGAGGATATCCGTGTATCTGTTAATGATTTTAGAAAAAAGGTTGAATCAATTCTTGGAATAAAACCCGAGCATTGTCTTGATCTTTATGGGATGGTAGAAGGTAATGGATGGATGACGCATTGTCCAGAAGGACATTACTTGCATGTTCCACATTCATATTATCATGCTATGGTTTTTGATGATGAACTAAAACCTATTGGGTACGGAAAGTTTGGAAGATTCGCTTTTCTTGATGGATCGACTTATAGTTATCCCGGTTTTATTATAAGTGGTGATAGAGTAAAATTATTAGAACATTGTCCTGTTTGTGATAGACCTGGGCCCGTTCTAGAACCAGAGATAAAGAGGGCACCAGGTGAAGAAACAAGGGGATGCGCCGAAGAAATGAGGAAAATGCTTGCAACTGATCTAGGTAGGTGAAAAATAAATATGCTTACGCCTTGGGAGATTAAAAAAAAAGAGTATTTACCTCCTCTTTTAATGATAAAAATGAATCTCTTAGGAATGCTTTCACTAGTTAAGATATTATTATTGAATCTTGGAGCAATTAGAGTAGCTAAAAACCAAGAGAAAAAAAATATCTATATAAGACCAAAACCAACTTATAAAATACCTGACTACGAACAGGGAATGAAATATTGTAAATCTGATGAGAAATATCTAAGACCCACTTTATATTGTAATTGTCAAGCACCTGAAATTATTGCACTTGCTAATCAACTTGGTGCTTATAAAAAATCGGAATATGAATTTGCACAAGCTGCATTTGAGTTTGCAAAACGAAAAATAATATTAGAATTTGTTCCATTGGATGGTGTTGTAGAAACCCTAAGAAGAGGTACAGGAACATGCCTTCACAAGATTTCTATATTTATTGCACTCTGTAGAGCAGCAGGTATACAAGCTCGATATAAATTCTTTGCATTAACAATGTTAGATGAATGGGCACAACCAGCATTAAATAATGCTCCTTTAATGAAAAAATGGTATGATGTAATGGGATTTTTTTTACTACATGGGGAAGGAGAGATATATGTAGATGGGAAATGGATTCCTGGAGATGTTGGCGCAGAACCAGAGCGACAAGCTTCAGTTTGGTTACCTGTAACAAAGTTAGGTGAGGATTCAATTGGAATCTGGTTATTTCCAATTCCAGGAACAATTATTCAAAGGGAGTCGATTCCTTTGGGATTGAGGCTTCCTTCGAAAGTGCTTATGAATCGATTAGTGCCAAATTCTGTTGCAGGTTTAAATAATGGTATTATAGAGCAAATTGAAAAAGGTAAAAAAATTATCAAAGAAGCAGGTGGTGAAAAGGCTTACGATTTATTGGCACGACAGAAACGTGCTAAGAGTATGAGTATGCCAAAGGCTTCTTTAGTAGAAAAATCTGATAAAATCATTTTTGAGGAATAGTCCATGGAAAAAAACAAAAAAAGCGTTTTTAGATATTTGAAGTATTTTGGGCCAGGAGCAATTATTGCATGTATGACTATGGGCGCAGGAGATGTTATATTAGCCCCAAGAATTGGCGCATGGGCAATCCCTGTTTACTCTGCATTATGGATTATCACCTTTGCAATGATTACAAAAGGATTAACTGCCTATCTTGCAACAAGATACTCCTTGCTCTCTGGAGAACATATAATGAGCCTTTTTGCGCGTGTTAAACCACGTGGATGGATCAATATTGTTTCACTTATTATTGGTTTTGCTCTACTTCCTTTTATGATTGCTACATTTTTAACAATTCTTGGGAATGTAATTACGTCATTTACTAATGTAGGAAATTTTATCGTTTGGGGTATAAGTGTTGGATTAGCGATTGCATTATTAGGATTTGCTAGTACATATAAAGTTATAGAAAGAATACAACTGGTTTTTGCAATATTTCTTTCATTTGGTGCCCTTATTGCCGTTGCCGTGGTTCGTCCAGATTGGTTTGCCATTTTTAATGGATTATTTACAATTCAGGTTCCTAAGGTTGCATCATGGGTTACAACAGAAGATATTTTAACTGTTCCTGTAATGTTACAGCTTGCTGCAATTTACGGAACTATGCATGGTGCCTATGCTGACTTTACAGCTTATATATCATGGTGGCGAAACAGGGTTGATGAGAAGAAGGTAGCATTAAAATCGGAAATAATGACTGGATTAAAACTAGATCTGTTTATTTCCTTTGTTATAGTAGCTATATTTATGGTTGCTTTTATGGCAGCTGGAGTTATTATTCTTGGAGAACGACAACTTGTGCCTAATGGTGTTGACTTAATTTCAGCTCAAAAAAGTATTTACTCAGTGATAAGTCCATTTGTGGGTAATTACCTTTATCCAATTGCTATAGTTATTGTGATAGGAGGGTCAATCTATGCAGGAATGGATGCAACTCCAAGGATGATTAAAGCATGGTTAGATCCTCTGAGCCCTCGTGTACAAAAAGTTAGTTTTAAAAGATTTCAAGGCTATATTCTTCTTTATCTACTTGTTGTTAGTGTACCTTTGATGTTCATTAAGCAACCAATAATTCTTATGACTATATATCTAATGCTAACTGGTGTTTTTGGTATGTGGTTATTAGGGTGGGGTGCTCTATGGGCAAACCAGCGTAAGCTACCAAAAGAAGAACGGCTGAATAAATGGAAATTTGTGCTCTTTTTAATCAACAATATTGTAGTAACTGTATTCATAGTTGCAATATTTCTTATCAGATAAATTACTAAACATTTAATTAATAATAAGAAACAATATCCTCAATTGTTGATATGTAGTTATATTGTGGCTTATAATTCAATTCCCGCTGAGCTTTTTTTATATCTAGAATTCGGGTGTTACCAAGGACTTTTACTTTATGTTTAGTAATAGGAGGATTTTCCCTCATAAAAAGTGTCCATAAACCTTCAATGAAAAATGCAAGAAGATAAGCCTGTAGATATGATCTGTGTTTTTTTGGGGAAGATACACCTAATTTTTCTGAGAGTTTTTCGATTAATTCCTTCGGTGTGCAATCAAAGCTTTTAACATTATATGCTTGATCATTTGCCTGTTTAGTTTCACAAATAAGTCTAAGACAATAAGCAATATCTCGACCATCTGAAATAGAAATTTGTTGGTTTCCTTCGCCTATATAGAAAAATCTACCTGATTTAATTACTTTAATAAGAAATGGAGCAATCATACTATCTCGCGGACCAGTTACCAATGGGGATCGTAGAGCGGAAACAAACATGTTATTTTCTGCACCATACTTCCAAAGTAGTTGTTCAGCATGAAATTTTGTCAAGCCATACTTTGCAGTTGGTTTTTTAGGATAATCCTCTGTAATTGGTTGCTTTGTTTTTGGAAAACCATATACTGCTGCTGAACTCATATATACAAATTTAGGTACCTTATTTTCAACACAAGCGTCTAGCAAATTTTTTGTTCCTTTTAGATTAACCTCAAAAAAATCTTTTTTAGGTCCCCAATCTTTAGGAATCGCGGCAATATGAAAAATAACATCAACTCCTAAACATGCTTTTTCTAAAGATTTTGGATTTCTAAGATCACCCAAAGAAAAAGTCACTTTTTTTCCTTTAAGAAAAATATCTTTGCTTGCTTCTCTCTTTAAAACTCGTACATTATAATCTTTGTCAATTAATTCGTCTACAAGGTGACTTCCTATAAAACCTGTTCCTCCAGTAACTAGAGCTAACATAAATAAAGATAATAAAAGAATTCTAATAAAATCCTTTCTTAATATGAAATCCTGTCAAGGTTTATAAAATACAAAAACTATATTATTAAAATAACAATTTTAAAACAATAGCGTAATTTTAAATAATTATTTAATATTCACAGGGATGTTTAATTTATAATATGTGAGCCTTTTTGCTCCTGTGGTGTAGTCCGGTCAATCATTTCGGCCTTTCGAAGATATGGAAAAGTAAAAAATTCTTAACTAAAGAAAGCCGACGACTCGGGTCCAAATCCCGACAGGAGCATCCGATTAATTTTTTCTCCTGTTGGAAATACGCAAAAATTTCGTAAAAATCGTTTTTTTTTTCTGTTGCAGAAAAAAAGGAGCATTGTACCCTAAAAGGATTTATTTCTGAAGATTTACAATTGTAGGTGTCTCATAGTCTGATGGTACCCACTGTATAGAAAGATTCCATTGTTTACAAATATCAGTATAATATCGGTAA